>ERZ891376.7-NODE-7-length-56686-cov-14.746358_pt1 | contig 56686 bp, 70 predicted proteins | sample MGYA00520906_ERZ891376 | MGnify/ENA primary metagenome ERZ891376 (study PRJEB32303, sample SAMEA104408695) | aquatic metagenome | biome: Brackish water; feature: Chemocline; material: water | place: Baltic Sea | collected 2014-10-18T08:59:00 | depth 139 m ...
AAACAGGCAGCCTTGGCGCTTGAAACCGAACCACTTGTGATTACAAAATGAAACTTGAAATAGACATACCAGAGGTGAGCGATGATTAATTTTATCAGATCATATATTAGAATCGTTGTGGGTTTAGTAGTCTTTCTAATCGGCGGATCTGTATTGTTGTATAAAATATCAGGTGGTCAGTTATCAAAAAGTTTATCGTTTGATATTACCCTTTATGGTACTGGAGCAGGTATTTTTCTGTATATTGTGTGGCTTTTGTGGCCGATGAGGAAATAAAAAGAAATAAGAGGATAAACATGACTGAACAGCGCAGATACACGGATCACATTGAACCAGCATCAGACCACGATCTTTTAATTAAAATTAACACTAAAGTTTCTTTTATCTGTAAGGAACTTGCAGAAACTAAAGAGACATTAAAAGATCATATTGAAACAATCAGTGATACTTGTACCCGTAGAAAAGAACTGTGTGAAGCAACTCTGGATAAAAAGGTTTTGGGTTCTGTGTTTTGGAAACTTGTCACGATTCTGGTTGTTGTGCTTGGAGTTCTATTCACAACATCTATTACTAATCGGGTTGACGTTTCAAGAAACACAACTGTGATCAAACATAACTCAGCTCAGTTGATGGAAAATATTGAGATACTTAAAAAAGTGGAAAGGATTTTGCCGTGAAAGATTTAATCTGGATTAAAATACTTTGTCCTATATGGAGTTTTATTGTAAACGTAGGCTATTGGATTCCAAGGCTACATAAGCTTTCAGCAGCTTTGGCAGAAAAAGCAGATATTGATGATGAAGTTAAAAGCATGACTGATGTTAGAGAGTTTGTCGGGAAAATTATACACACTCCTGATAAATTTAAGGATTGGCGACCCTGGATAATCACTCTTATTGATTCAGGCTTTAAAGGTGACTGTGACGATGCTGCTGTGTTTGGTAAGTGGCTTTTTGGGTTATTTGGAATTAAGGGTAAGATATACTCGCTTAGAGGTAAAACAGGGCATGCAATTTTTGTGACTGATGATCTTGAGTACATGGTAACGAATGATGAGGTTTTAAAAGGTAAGTGGACTGACTCGCAAATTAAGATTTATTTCAACTTAAAGTATAACAGGATAATTAAATAAGGGAGTAGCAAAATGGCAACACCAATACTAACATTAAATGACGTCGAGCCTTACGAGCCTTCACAGGTTCAGCAGAGCCCAGATTTTGCGGCGCCTCAGACGTATGCTCCCAGCGAGCGGGGCACAGTTGCCGGGCAGATGACAGGACTACTGTCTTCTGGCAGTCCTTATATGGAGACGGCACGCTCTGAAGGTATTAAATTTGCGAATCAGAGAAACCTGCTGAACTCAAGCCTCGCCGGGCAGCACTCACAGGAGGCTGCTATTAAAGCTGCTTTACCGATTGCTCAGCAGGACGCTAAAACCTACGCAGATGCCGGGCTTTCCAGACAGGCTTATGAGCAGCAAGCGGGCTTGACCGATATCCAGGGCGGGGTTGCTTCTCAGCTCTCAAAGCAGGAGACACAGCAGAAAGGCGCTCTTGCCGGTCAACAGGCTGAAATAGGGTCACAGTTATCGGTCCAGGAAGCGCAGCAGGCAAGCCAGTTGACAGCACAGCAGATTCAGGCTCAGAAAGAAATTTCAGAGCAGGAAGCGGCTCAGACTCAAAAACTATCCGAGTATAATGCTCTGGTCCAGAGTGGGCTCTCGGCACAGGATGCCCAGCAGAGACTCGGCCTATCTGCTCAGGAGGCTGTCCAGGCAGGCGTGTTAGCGACGCAGCAGGCAGCACAGCAATTAACGCTATCCCAGCAGGAAGCGGCACAGAGAGCGGGCCTGTCGTCTCAGGAAGCAGCGCAAGTAAGAGCATTGACCGAATATCAGGCCGGGGTTCAGATTGGACTCTCGGCCCAGGAGGCAGCTCAGCGAGCAGGCTTGTCCGCACAGGAGGCGACTCAAACAAAGAAATTAGCCGAGTACCAGGCTGGCGTGCAAAGCGGGCTATCCGCGCAAGAGGCCGCGCAAAGGGCCGGGCTATCTACACAGGAGTCTATACAAGCTCAGACCTTAACAGCACAGCAGGCAGCGCACCAAAGAGAGCTGACAACATTACAGGCGGCAAATGCTATTGGATTATCGGCGCAAGAAGCAAGGCAGGTCAGATCACTATCTGAATACCAGGCCGGGGTACAGTCCGGACTATCAGCACAGCAAGCGGCACAGCAAGCTGGCCTCTCCGCGCAGGAGTCTTTGCAGGTTAGAGACCTTGCAGAGTATCAGGCCGCGATTCAAAGTGGTCTGTCGTCTCAAGAGGCCGCCCAGAGATTGGGTCTCTCGGCACAGGAGGCTACTCAGCAGGCGGCTTTGCTCGAAAAACAGGCGTCGCTCGCGTCTCAGATATCCAGGCAGGAGGCCGATCAGGAGATGAACCAGACTACCTTTAAAGAGGCTGCGGCTACTGCAAGGCATAAGGTAGAGGTAGAGCTTGACGCACAAATAAAAAAAATGAGCCTGGCCACAGACGAGATTAAAGGCCTGGGTTCCTCCGTAACATTGCTTGGCGAGTCTTTCTCTAAGCAGCTTGCAGATATTCAGTCTGATCCGAGCATGACCGCCGCCGCAAAGGCTACAATAGTTGCACAGCTTACAGCCCAGTACCAGGCGAACGTGGACTCGGTAGCACAGATTTACGATGTACCGATAGACTGGGACTTGGTTGAGCCGACCATAGAGTCGGCACCGGTTAGTCCGGCAGCACCGACTCCGGTAGTTCCGGCATCACCGGCACCGGTTAGTCCGGCAGCACCGACTCCGGTAGTTCCGGCATCACCGGCACCGGTTAGCAATTATACGCCATCATCATACTCTGGTGGTATCTTCAATGACCCTAACTCACCTTGGTTTGGCGGGGGACCGTAAAGCATGAAGCTGAGAAGAATAACAGATAAAGAGACTTATGTCGAGTGCCTGCCGTGGCTCAAGGACATTCCTTTCTCAGACATGACATACCTTGATTGCCTGGCCCGCTGCTTAACAGGGCAGTATCAAGGGATAACAGGAGAGATCGATGGCAAGCCTGTGGGTATTATGGTATACTACACTTATGATAATGATAAGTGCTTTATAGTCGCTCTGTGGTGCAGGAAGAACCTCCAGAAGTTTGTATCTCTCGGAGAGATCTTTTTCCGCAGCGAAGGCGTTAAAACAATAAGATGTTCGTCGGTTATAGATGTGTTTGACACAATGCCGGGCATGAAAAAACTTTGGACAGTATATGAGAGGGCATTATGATAATAGGAACTGATTTAGAGAGGCTGACGTTAAAACTCAACGCTGGTGGCGGAGGCGGAGGAGATGGTCCTGATGGCTCACCGGGATCTACAGGTGGTCAATCCGATGCGAGTATAGCCGCTGACCCGGACACAGGTAATTTCGGCGGTATGGCTACCGGCTTCGGTGCGGACGGCTACGGATCTATTGCTGATGGGCAGCCAGGGATTTTTGGCGGCGGTGTCTTTGGTGGTATCTCCGGCAGCGACGCGGTTAGTAGTGGTACGGGTGAAGGTACCGACGCGGCCACGGCCGCTGCCAACGCTGGAGTGGCGCCTGCTGCTGCCAGTGGTATGGGAGCTGTTATGGGCGGATCAATGGACGGCTTAAGTGGTTCTCCCTCTCCTGCCGCAGAGCAGTCCACATTCTCTCAGGTAATGGATTTTTTAGCTTCAAAAATGACCCCTGAAAATACGATGATGACCCTCCTCTCACAGGTCCACCCTATAATGGGGCTCGCACCTTACATAGGCGAAGTGCTCGATTCTGCCCGAGACGCGATAGGAGGTGAGCCAAATCCAGAGGGAGCGGCTCCTCCGGGGCCTCAAGGTGGAGGTCCTGGGGATATACCTGCGCCTCCACCCGCGACGGCTACCCCGCCTCCCTCAGCGGCGGAGGGACTCCTTAACCCGGGGGGTGCATTCACACCTCCGAAGATAACAAATAATGTCAACGCTATATTGAGAGGTAAATACAATGGCTTTTAGCTGGGGTGGGTTTTTAAGTGGGATATGGAGCGGGATTACCAGTTTGTTCACTGGAGCTGTGGCTACGTCCGCTGTGAAGGGCGCCATAATGGGCTCGCTGACAGGGGCGGCTATATCCGCAATTAAGGGAGACGATATCCTTAAAGGTGCTCTCAGGGGCGCGGCATATGGCGGTGCTATCGGGGGAGTCGCAGGTGCTGTCGGCACTATAGGTGAGCTTTCTGGTATTAAAGATAGCACCACGGGTGGCATGAAAACAGCCTCCGGAGCGGCACTGACACCTGGCGAGATAAATGTCGAGAACATGGGCGGCTACTCTACACCCTCTGAGAAATCTTCTTTCCTGGGTGGGCTTTTGAACACTGAGGGGAAGCAATATATAGCGGGGCAGGTAGTTTCAGGTGCGGCTGATGCTTACAGTACAATGAAAGCAGCAAAAACAAAGTCTGAGTCTGATATGGCCGTCGTAAACAGAAAGGCTGAGATAGACAGGGAAGCAATAGCTGACAACCAGCCCGCGTCACAAGAGGCAATTGCGGAGCAGCGGGAGAAGGGGGGAGTAGCTCCGGCACCCACTTTTAAAAAGACTGCATCAGGTATACCAACCTTCGGCATGCCTACTTTAGATGATTGGTGGTACAAACGCATTTATACAGGAGTCGCATAATGGCAATTTTAGACCCGACACAACAGGAAGCACCAGAGCAGCTCACTCCCCCGGGAGCAGAGCAGGAGCCTGTAGAGCCTCAAGAAGAGAAGGCCGATCCCGAACTCCAGGACGCGTTTGATCAGTTTATCGTTAACGGCCTTAAGATCCTCTATGCGCCTAAAATTACTGAGGGCGTGGCGGAGAGGATCGTAGGCAGCCAGGATAAAGTAGACGCCGCGGGGGACGAAGCTATTAAAATTATTGACAGGCTGGAGCAGGGAGCAGCACAGAACAGAGTTCCTTTGAAGGCCCACACTGTTCTGAATGGTGCCAATATAATTATAGGCGAGATCATCGCCGTAGCTGAGGCTGCCGGGGTAGAGGCGTACTCTGACGAGCAGAAGTATCAGGCATTCTCCTGGACCATAGCTAATTATATCAGCAACGCTGTGAAGACGGGCAAGATAACCAAAAATGATCTTGTATCTATGAGCAAGCAGGTTGTTACAGGAGATGAGGGACGGGCTATCGCTGATAAGTTCTTGGAGGACGAGGTGTCTCAGATGCCTAAAGGTCAGGGGCCGCCTCAGCAGGCACAACAAGGCCCGCCTCAGACTCCAAGAGGTGTTTTGGCACAGCAGGGAGGTGTATAATGTTAGGTGGAATACTTGCGGGCGCTTTAGGCGGCGGTGGTAAAGCCGTATCAAAACTTGCTGACGACAGTATCAAGGACAAACGGGAAGCTGCTAAACAGGCACTGCTCGATGAGCGGGTGGACAGACTCGCCGCCATACAGATGAAGTTCCAGGGGGAGCAGACAGATAAGTCTATAAAAGCCCAGACTGATATTGCTTTGATGAATAGAACACAATCTCAGGAACAATATATGGCAGAAATGGGGATGAAGGCCAAGCAGCATGATGACTCATTGGGAATAAAAGAAAAAGAGCTGGGCCTCAAAGAAAAAGAAATTGATGCTAATAAGGCAATTGCCTTTGAAGCGAAAAAAGTAAAGGCTGCAGAAAAGGAACAAGCCGCGTATACCAAGGCTCGCGGCGAGGCACTAAAAATATGGGCTGATCCATTTAAACGAGACGAATTTGCTGCTCTTATCCCGGGATTTACTAAGATGGTGAAAGAGGAGCAGCTCGATGCTATGGCCGAAATCATTAACCCTCTTATTGTTAAGCCGGAAGGGGGTAACAGCTTTGATATTTATCTCAACAAAACTAAGGAACAAGCCGCGTATACCAAGGCTCGCGGCGAGGCACTAAAAATATGGGCTGATCCATTTAAACGAGACGAATTTGCTGCTCTTATCCCGGGATTTACTAAGATGGTGAAAGAGGAGCAGCTCGATGCTATGGCCGAAATCATTAACCCTCTTATTGTTAAGCCGGAAGGCGATGATACCGCGAAGCCAGTCGCAGATACTGGTGGTGGGATCTTGAGCCCTCAGCAGGTCAGATGGGGCCGCCCTGTCGAAGTGGAAGAGGCTATCCCTGGTATGCCGTCCGATACAGGCACAAAAAGCATGCTATCCGAGAAAGACCTGGCTAAGTTTGCCGACGGTACTATCGATGAGGAGCTGCTGAAAAAAGCCGCGGGCCCCCCAGGTCCGATGACGTCTAAAGAGGCCGCTGAGAAAGCCGCAATGATGGCGGACACTTCAAATCCGATGTATAAAAAACTGTTCGAGTTTGGATACGCGTATACTCCGCAGCAAGCAAAAAGAATTTTGAAGCTTTTAGTTACAGACCCTAAATGGGCAGGGCGACTCGCAAAAGGGAAGAGATAATGGATTTTTCTTTTATAAGAGATCACCGGTGGAAGGACTTGGACCAGAGCGTCAAGCAGGAAATGCTGTCCTTAGCTTTTCAGGATGAGATTGAGGTTGATCCCAGGTGGGCAGGTCTCCCTGTAGATACTCAGAGTCGGATGAAGGGCACTTATTTCCAGGATGCCGCGGACTATGAGTCTGAGATATATGCTCCGGAGCCTGAGCCTCGTCCCGAAGGTATTCTTGGAGCTCTAACCAGCGGGGGCAAGCAGGCACTGAAAAGTGTAGCAACCACAGCGGGGGTATGGGCAGGGGATGCTGAGGAGGCAAAAAAGACCGCGGCCGAACTATCTCAGATCCCTGTCACATCAGAGCAGGAACAATTTCAAACAGAGTTTCAACAGAGAGTGGCTGAGAATGACCCCGGTGCCGGAGCAGTATCTCAAGCACTGAACGCCGTGGGTGATTTTGTTGCGGCGGCGTGGGAAAACCCTGAGGGCGCTCTGCATATGATGGTCAGTCAGACTCCTAACATGGCACCAACCTTTGCAGGCATGTGGGCGGGCGCTAAGGCAGGGACACTACTCACAGCTCCCCTGCCTATACCTTGGGCCAGAGTTGTTGGCGCGACGGCTGGCGCTATAGTCGGTATGTTTCTCGGCAACACAGCTATTGAGACCGGATATATTGCGTCGGAAGACGTCGCCAAAGGTGAGTATGATAGAGAGGCGATCACTGAGAAAGGTCTGAAAAAGGCGGCGGGCGTGACCGCTTTCGACGTTGCTGCTATGGGCGTGACCAAACTTATTTTTACACCTGCTGCCCGGGCAATGAGCAAGGCATCTCAGCAGGGGATTATAAAAGCTCTTGAGAAAGAAGGGCTAAGCGGTTTGGATGATATCGCGCTGCAGGCTACTTTAAGAAATGATGCGGCGTTAAGGTCAAGGGTCTTCGATGCTGGAGCCAAGGCGGCTACTGAGGCCGCTCCCAAAGGCGTAAAGAACGTATTGGCCCATAGTGCGGCTCTCGGAGTTGAGACTGTTTCTGAGGGTGGCGGCGAGTATTTAGGGCAGGTCTACGCTGGGATGGAGCCAAGTATATCCGACGCTGTGATGGAGGCAATGTCAGCCGGGCCTACAAGCATTGCAGGTGTCGCTATAGGTAAATCCCTTGCAAAGGGCAGGGACTATGCAGAAACACTGAGAGCGGCATCTGAACCATCCCCGGGCATCCAGGCTGCTACCACAGCCGACGAGGCTCTGGATACTTTCCAGAAGGGTATCGACGAGACCTTAACACAGGCTGCAACGCCCGGGGACCTCAGCGCTGAGATCAATGCCATGGCAGACATGGCGCCGGCGGACGCGGCTACCAAACGCAGGACCGAGCAGTTTGTTGCGGACGGTATAGAGCTCGTACGAGCGCGGGAACTTGCCACAGGTGTGACTGAGGCAGAGCGAAATAAGATAACTGCTGATATAGATGCGGGTAATTTTGTACCTTCTGAGATCTTGGCCCAGCATCCGGACCTTATTCCTGAAGGTCAGGAGATACAGTCAGTGCCTACTAAGCCTGCCGCGAAAGTATGGACCCAGGAAGAGGTGGATAAACTCAGTCCTCCTGCACTTATGAAAGCCGCGCAGGAGATCGGGATCACCGATATAGAAAACAAGAAACCAAAAGAGATAAGGGCTGAGATTGTAGCGGCTCAAACTCCGCAGGTTCACGACTACACCAGTACCCAGGTTGATCTGCCTGCTCCAGAGGCTAAGGAAATTACAGCCTTTGCAGCTAAAATACCTGACGAGGCACTTTATACAGAGCCTAACGATGACTCATATGGCCGGGAAACTGAGCCCCATATTACAGTGAAATACGGCCTTAAGACAAACGATCCTGCAGATGTGGCACCTATCATATCGAATCACTCACCTATTACGGCAAAGATGGGTAAGGTATCCCTCTTCGAGGGGGAGAAGTATGATGTTGTTAAAGTCGAAGTGGACAGCACTGAGCTTAAGAACCTGAATAAGAAAATTGCGGCCGAGGCAGATATATCTTTGCCCGAGGGAGAATCATTTGAGTATACTCCTCACGTCACCATTGCGTATGTAAAGCCGGGCGAAGGTAAAAAGTACGTTGCTGATAATACGCTTGAAGGCAAGGAGATTGTTTTTGATACTATAACAGTATCAACGAAAGACGGGAAAAAACATCAGATTAAAATGGAAGGAGCCCAGTCGGCGGAGTATAGTCCCAGAACCACCATGGCATACTCAAAAGCCAAGCCCTCACCATACTTTGATATAACTGAGGACGCACTTGACGTGCCTCTCGCAGATATTAAGCCCAGGAATCCCATCACTACAAAAGAAGATCAGGAGAAGCTTGTCAGGGGCAAGGAGAAGATGCTGGCGGCTAAAGAAGGCACAGATGCCCGGCGAGCCCCCATACAAGTCTACAGGAGAGCGGATGGCCAGATGGTTGTCATCGATGGCAACACAACGTACCACAACCTCAAAGAGCTTGGCGAGGTATCAGTACCAGTTGTGATTAAGAAGACTCTTAAACAGCAAAACGTCAAAAACCTGGACGATGTATACGCTCAGGCGGAAGAGGCAAAACCTGTTGTTGAGAAGATGACCGAGGACTTCGCTGCTGAGACTGGTGGCACAGCTCATTTCAGACCGAATAAAGCCCTGAAGGGCCGAGCCCGAGCGGAAGAGAAGGTAGGCATATACGGCACATTCGCACGATTGAAAGATATTATAGCGTCCACTATTGCATTTAAAAATGAAGCGCAGATGCGTAAAGCTTTAAAGAGTTTTGAAGAAAAGCACGCCGTAATGGAGCTGAAGGATCGATTTAGACAGCCAATACCTACTGGATACAAAGATATATCCATGACGGTCAGGATGCCTAATGGGCACTTGACAGAAGTTCAGTTCTCTACTGACTTAATGGTAGAGGCTAAGAACGGGGCTGGACATGTTATATATGATTTACTGCGGGAAGTTAAAAGTCTGAAACGCCCTGGGGCGCAGGCCATAGATGATCGCCTTACGAAACTGAGCAATGACTTTTACTCAGCGAGTTCTAATGCCCTCTCTTCGGAGATGGTATCGGAAGTCAAGAGTATATCGGAAGCCCTCGGAGAGGGTGCGATGAAGACTCTTTTATCTCCATCCAGCCTGAATAATTTCCGGGACTTATCATCCCAGACAAAAGGCGTTCCTTCGGAATCTAAAAATCTCTCGGCCATTAATGTGCCTGTACTTGACGGCAAGGCTGAATTACCTTACACTGGGACTGTAACATCGGAGCAAGAAGATGTCAAGAGTAAAGTATGGACCCCCGAAGAAATTAAAAGTCTTAACCCCGTAGCCCTTAGAAAGCTTGCTATAGAGACGGGTGTTGCGGATATAAAAAATAAAAAAGCCGCGGTTATAAGATCTGAAATTATAGCAGCGCAAAAAAAGAAAGGAGTAAAGGATGCCCTGCCTGACACTAAAGAATGGAATGAGAGTGATGGTGAATCCCGACAGCAGCAACAGCAAACGCTTGATAGATTCGCTAAACAGATTGTCGAAGATGGAACTGCTGAAAGAGTCAGAAGTACCTCAAAAGCACATAAAGCGCTCAAAAGAATTGGAGAGCTCTTCGGATTAAAGGCTGTATTCTGGAAGTCTGATAGCCAGGTTATCAACGAGTATAACGGTTTCACGCACCCGACAAAACCGGAAATCTATATAAATGTAGATGGCGCGGCTCCAATGGCTTTCACAATTGGCCACGAGACTCTGCACCAGCTCAAAGAGAATCATAAAGACCTCTATGATTTCCTTGTGGATACGATTATTGTTCCGAGTGATGCATTTAAAGCGTACAAGAAAAAATTCGATGCGGCTCGGAAGGGTACCCCGGCGGAAACAAAAGACCCGAAAGCGATCATGGAGGAGTTAGTCGCGGACTTTGCCGGGGATCAGTTTAAAAGCCCTGTCTTCTGGCAGAAGATGCACGAGAAAAACGCGTCCTTCACGGAGCGCATCATTGACATTATCATGTCAATTATCGATAAGATAGTTTTCTCAAAAACCGAGGGCACCCAGTACATAGCTAATTTCAAAGAGTCTCAGGATGCCCTTGTCAACGCAATGAGTAAGTTTGCCAAGAGGCAGGCCGAAGCCACAGGGAATAATATCAAATTCTCTTTTAACACCATGGATAAGTGGAGGAAAGTTGCGGAAGGTGCATCAAATAAGATGGGGCTCGATCCTAAAGTGGTTACGCGTGACATCCAGAAAATAGAAATGATCGGGCAGCTTCTGCAGCGGCGACCTGAGCTCCTCGAAGAGGAGGGCATTGGGAACCCTATCAGGGATAACGCTGATTACGGTAAGACGTTTGATCTTAACACAAACTGCCCCCTACGTTTTCAGTACAAAGCGAGCATACTTGAAATAGAGAAGCAGCTCGGGAGGCTTATGTCCAGCGATGAAATGCTGGGCCTTGGGCAGTTATTAGAGTCTCAGGGCAAAGTAGCTCCGTGCATATACTGTTATGTCGAGGCGGCCCGTAGGGCTTTCCGGAACAGTGTGCTAAAATACGAAGGTATTCGCAGAACAATCGTAGAGATACTGGAATCTGATCCCGAGGCATCTGTGAGCGACCTATCAAAGTGGGCCACAACCTCCAAGGGCGTGGCAACGAACCTTAAAAAAGAGTTTGCCGCGGCGGCGGAAGAGGGAAAAACTCCTCCGGAGTTCACAACTCGCATGATTGCTGATCCGGAGTATGGGGCTCTCAAAACGAAGCAGGATAGCCGGGTGGGAGATGTCATATCCACCGCGGTCAAGTACGCCCAGGCCTCTTCTTTCGCTAACAGTGAGAAATCGTACGACGCGTACTCAGGGCAGTTTTTCAGGATGGTAGGGTCCAAATCTCGGACCGAGTCTCAGGCGCGCGCCGGGTGGCGGTGGTTCTCCAGCACGGACGCTCAGGTAAACCATATAGTTGACTACATGCAGGCGGTTACAGATTTAAGTATCCTTGGGGATACAGCTCATTTATATACAAAACAGCCCTGGTTTGTAGATATATTTGGGGCTACCAATATTCGAATCAACATGTCCGTGTTCGCGGACGGAACCACGGCGGAGACTGTAGCCTCTAACGAATCATACGGTATGAACTGGAAAGACGCGGAGCGGCTCAGCAAGAAATTCGAGAACGCCGCGGGCATGATGATGGCCACCAGTGACGCCCAGATCGAGTGGGCTCTCGGCCAGGATTGGATCGACATGATCATTCCATGGCATCGATCAGGGATGACAAAAGAACAGGCCACGGCCCTTAACTGGACGGACTACACATCTGTGCAGTCTGAGAGATGGATAAGCCCGGCGGAGCATAAAGGAGATCACGTACCCCATTTTGTTTTCGACGACCATAAAAACAGCAAAAGCTTATACCTGAAGAAATGCAAAGACGCCGGGGTGCGCCCCCGTTTCGAGGCCTGGGTAGACCACCCCAACTATATGAAGCTGGTAACCGACACCGTGAGGCCCGACGTTGATCAGTCTCCCGTCCAGCCGAAATTTAATTGGGCCATGGCGGAAAAAGTTATAAAGGACTGGCAGGCGGCGGACGGGTACAGCCTGGAAGCGGTGGCGGATCAAAAAGTTGTTCAGGATATGATGCAGCTGCTGGATAAAGATGACCCTTACTGGGGGGTCCTGTCCAACCGCTTTAGTGAGTTGAAAAAAGAAGAGCCTCCGATACAGATTGCGTCCGGGGTGGAGTCAAAAATAAAATTCAGCAAGTCGCCTTCCGTCGGCTCTAAAGCCTTTAAGAAGTGGTTTAAAGGCTCTGTAATGGTAGATAAGGACGGGGAGCCTTCAGTATTATACCACGGGACAAAAGAATTGTTTGACGCATTCAAAGCTACACGGTTTGCCGACAGACTTATTTTCTTCTCTACAAATTCTGAGTTCGCATCTAAGTGGGCCATGAGCAGGAATAAAAAGGTGGAGGATCTGCGCAACTTTAAGTGGTCAGATAGAGCCGAGAAAGATCTGAAAGCCCACTGGGCAGAATTCTATAAAACATCTGACGAGCTGTACGAGACGGACAAAGCAGAGTGGATTAAGCAGTACGATGCTTTACGTAAGACATCACCGCCAAGCAGGGTCGCAGCAGAAAGCGCCTCGGATGCAGCAGTGTACCCGGTCTATATGAAAGCCACGAAGGTATTTGATCCGAGGCAGGACTATAAGCTGGTAGAGGACACTCTAAAAAGTATGTCTTCTATGGAGGGGATCATTAAGCAAGGCACGCATAAGGAAGGCCATTGGATTGTATACGAAAATGAGCAGGTTATAAATAAACTTGAAAAACTCGGATATGATGCTATCTTACTGCGAGAATCTGCGATAGATGACGCCCACGAGATGGTAGCCGTCTGGAACCCCGCCCAAATTAAATCCGTCTTTAACAAAGGCACCTGGGACGCCAAAGACCCGAGAATAAAATTCAGTAAGAATGTCGGCTCTCCGGAGTTCAAGACCTGGAGTAAAGGTTACCCGATCCTCGAGGACTCTGATATCTCAGACGCTGTCCCAGGCAAAGGCACCGTTGTCAAGGTCTACCATGGTACCACAAATATCATTGAGGTTTTTGATCCTACAGTTAAGGGTTCAAAGGAAGGGTACTTTGGGCAGGTCAATTATTTTACATCCAGCAGGGACGATGCGGAGCAGCACTACGAAGGTAAAGGCCCGGATCTTACTCGGCGTATAGACGACCTGGCAGATCTTCTTTCTAATATGGACGAGGAGCAGGCCGCTGAGTGGGCACAGGATCATAACTTTGATCCGGATGAGGTCCTCGCTGCCAAGGATAATATAAATGCTCTTGAGCAAATTGCAGATGATTATTTGACGGGACCCGTCGAAGAAACCATGGAGATGTATGTCCGCCTCGATAACCCCGTTGTTATAGGCAGTAAGCGAGATCAGAACTGGATTGATGTCTATGATATCGATGAGGATCAGATTCGTCAAGATGCTATTGAAGAGGGTCTCACAGAGGATGAGCTTGAGGAGCGCATATATGAGGAGCGCGATGGCGCTGATAATAAGATTTTAGATGCTCTGACAGAGGCAATCCGAGAGACCATTGGGTATGAGCAGGGCGCTCCTGACGGCATTGCTCAGGACATCATGGAGCAGATGGAGATCTACGACACGGAGATATCGGCTACTGAGCTGCATGAGCAGTTAATCTCAGCCGAGGCCCTTGTGTACATGGAGGATGAAAACGGTAATTTAGTGGCTAACCACGTCGCAGCCAGAGTCTTTAAGCACCTTGGATACGACAGCATTATTCTGGCCAACGCGGACAAAACCTTCCCGGGCATGAAAATGGAACCTGGTACATCCCACGTCCATGTCTTTAAAGAGACACCTTCTCAGATGAAAGCCACAGTCAGTGAGTTTACTGAGGACCCCAGGATCAAGTTCAGCAAATCATCCAAGGAGCCTACCAACATACTGACCAAGGCTTTTGAGCGGTGGTTTGGGAAATCTAAAGTTGTGGATAAAGACGGTAAGCCTTTGGTGGTTTATCATGGGACTTTTAAAGAAGAAGATTTCTCTGAGTTTAAGGTTGGCTATACCGGCGTGATTTATGCAGCAGAAGATCCTCAATACGCTTCAGCATTTGCAGGCGCAGGTGGAAAAAATCCAAAATTAATTGAAGGGATAGAAGTAAAACCAGGCAAAGTTTTACCGTTGTATTTAAAGCTTGAGAGACCTTTGGACTTTACTGCGTTTGGAGCGGGGAACATTTCAGGTGAGTCACTCGCCTCTTTTTTAAAAGACAATGGTATAAAGATTTGGAATACAACACGCGGTCTTTCGTTTAGCACTGATTATGTATGGTCTTTTTTACGTTCTAAATCAGCCATCAACAATATAAAAGATGCGGGTTTTGACGGTATTGTTTTTAACGAGGATGAGGCGAACCAAGAAAAAAAATCATATATGTTTTTCAACCCCACCCAGGTGAAGTCAGCCACAGGAAACAGCGGTGCCTTTGATCCAAAGAATCCTGACATCAGGTACAGCAAATCATCCAAGGAGCCCACACCTCTGATCACGAAGCCCATGAGGGAGTTCCATAAAAAACTAATGGATGACCTGAGTGAGAAGTCGGCTGAGATGAATGAGAAGATCCGGGAAGAGTCGGATCGGTTTGTATGGGACAGGGGGGATAGGATACGCTCTCAGAAAACAGGTAAGATGTACAGAATAGAGAGCCGCCTCTGGGACCGTAAAAACGATCGCCCGATGTATAAATACTCAAGCTTAGATGAGGACGAAACAGGCACGTTCATCGCTGACCTGGCACACAAAGCCATGGATAAAATGGGCCAGCTGGAGTCTGTTAAGTTCAGTAAGTCCCCTGTGTCCGAGCAGGCTGATAAATGGTACTCAGCCCTTGTAAACGCTGTTGAGAATGTAAAGCAGAAGACCATGCCTGCAAAGATGTGGGTTAGCCTACTTGAAAGTAACAAGTTCAAACAGGCAGGAGTAAAGCAGGACGAGATTGAGTGGAGTGGTGTTAAGGATTGGTTGGAAGGGAAAGGCAAGGTTACAAAGCAGGAGGTTCTTGATTATCTATCTGAGAATAATGTCCGGGTTGAGGAAGTGGTTAAAGAAAAAAGAAAAGTGAAAAATATACCGGATGAAGTGGTACAGAGGTGGACTCAACTAGGTGAGTGGAGCCAGTCTGATAGGGGGTTGACACCGGAAGAAAATGAAGAGTTTAGGAGGATTAATACTCAGGTCTCTACAAGTAGAGGGCTAACAAGTGAAGTAAACGACACCAAATTCTCCGGCTACCTATCCCCCTGGACAGACGTTGAGGGTTACAAAGAGATATTGATGACTTTGCCTGTGAAACCAGAAAATTTTGATTTCACGATGGATGAGGATAAATATGGGATTGGAATAAAAGTAAACGGTGCCGAAACTGATTATGAAATAGTTTTTGATGATGACGGAACCTTTACACCGGCTAACCAAGGGCAACCTTGGGACGAGACTTATAAAACAAAAAATGAAGCATTTGAAGCAATAAAAGAAGATTATGTAGCAGAATTAAAGCGCAATATTCAACGAGACGATATTGCTTACAAATCTCCCCCAGCCCATCAATACGGAGACACAGCATCAGACACTAACCGCCTTGTCCACATGAGAATAGGCGAGCGCATGGTTGACGGCAAGCGGGTGATGCACGTTTTTGAGATTCAGAGCGATTGGGCAGCGGAGGGGAGGAAGAAGGGGTTTAAGTCGAACAGAACTATAGCTGAAGTACAAAAACTGAGATCCAAAGCGTTCGCAGAAGATAATAAAGAAGAGGGCATTAAGCTAAGAAAAGAGCTTGATATCTTAGAACAAGGTGGAGGTGTCCCCAAAGCCCCCTTCGTAGACAGCACAGGCAAGTATGTAACACTCGCCATGAAACGCTTAGTCCGTATGGCAGCAGAAAACAACTTTGACATGATTGTGTTTGATAACGGACAGATACAAGCTGATAGGTATGATTTGAGTAAGCATTTATCTAAGATTGATTATGAACAAGATTCAGACGGTTCAAATAATTATGATTTTGTTGCGGTTGATAAAAAAGGCGAAGAAGTTTTGTCTGAAGAAGATATCACAATCGAACGCATTGAAGAACTTGTTGGTAAAGACATAGCTGAAAAAATTAAAAACAAAGATGGAAAGAAAACGCACGGTGAGTTTGAAAGTGGATATCGAGAGTGGAGAACCCTTGATGGACTTGATTTAAAAGTAGGCGGCGAAGGAATGAAAGGCTTCTACGATTCCATCCTCCCCGCAGAGATAAACAAGTTCTTCAACAAGAAAGCCTGGGGTAATGCCAAGGTTGAGTTGGAGGGGGTTGAAGCGGAAACCACGCCTCAAAATTATTCACCTGGTGCTGAGTGGAAAGTTACCTTTGGGAATGGTGAGTTTGTTACATATAGAAGAACAGAAGAGCAAGCAAAAGAACTTGTAGATATGACAAATGAATTAGGTAGATATACAGATGCTACCTATGAGAAAATGAGTGCTGTCCCAACAGCCAAACTCCACGCCCTGCCGATCACGGCAGAAATGAAGTCCAAAGCCATGACCGAAGGTATGCCTTTGTTCAGTAAGTCCAAAATTTTGGACCAGGCGGATCAGCCTATCACACAGGAAGACTATGATCATGTCCTGGTAGACACCAAGACCCTGAAGCAGGAGTCTATTGCCGGCGTCGTTGCTGCCAGGAGAGATGCAAGGCAGCAGCTCGACAAGTTCTTCGGGAGCATATCCACCAGGCTTGCCAATATCATGCCCGAGCTGCGAAGTCATCTGAGGAAGATGGAGTTTGGCATAGGTACTCAGGGCTCCAGGCTTGTCAAGGCTGTCATGCCCCTTCTCAACAAGACAAAGAAAATGACACGAGAAGACTTCTCCGCGTGGGACTACGCCAGGAAAAATTCCGATATTCCAAAAATACAGGAGCTTATTAAGAAGTATGACCTTGCCAAGGAGTATGCGGCCTACAGGGGGGTTCTTGATAAGGTCAAGGCTGATGGTATTGCTGTAGGTCTCGATGTCGGTACAATCGAAGAATACGCCCCCAGAATCCTCAAGGATGCCACAGGTTACCTCGAAGCAACAGAGCAGGGCAAGGACTGGCCAGTGATCCAGAAAGCTCTTAACGCCAAAGCTGCCAGCCTGGGACTGCAGGTAAGCGAGCTGACCCTGGATCAGAGGGCGGATCTGATAAGCAACATGCTGCTCGGGGGAGCCACAGGCCTGGGAGGTCTTTCTGCTACCAAAGCCCGTAAGCTTACTAAGATCCCGAAAGAGCTGAATAAGTTCTATATGGACTCAGATGCCGCACTGATACATCATATCTATAGTATGACCCAGGCCATCGAGGCTCGTAAATTCTTCGGTAAGATACCCGAGAAGGTGGCCAAGATTAAAAACAGGCTCGCCAAGCTCAATGCAGAGATTGTCAAGATGCGAAAAAATCCGGACCCGAATGCCGAGCAGATAGATGCTTATGATGACGTTGCCCGGGAGTATTACAGGCTTATTAATGTATACGCCAACCAGAGGGATTTCTCTGCGAATATAGGGGCTTACGTGGATGAGCTGCTTATAAACAAGAAGATTGACGGCTCCCAGCAGCAGGAGCTGATCGAGATCCTGACAGCCAGGTTCCACGAGAAGGGCATGCACGGTGTCTTGCAGGCGTATAAAAACCTGTCATATATCGACACCATGGGGTCTATAACCTCCGCTGTTACTCAGATAGGCGACCTTGCATGGTCAATGTATGAGAACGGCATGATCAGGACCCTGAAGCATATGGGCAAGGCCGCGCTTAAGCGCTCGAGAATTACAAAGGAGGATGTCGGGGTCGAGAGGATCGCACAGGAGTTCGCGGATGGCGGCATGTTAAGCAATGCCGTGACCAAGGTCTTCAAGCTGACCGGCCTGGAGTACATCGATGCCATTGGTAAAGAGACGCTTCTGAACGCCTCCCTGGAAAAGTTTCAAGCGGACGCGCGTAAGAACCCGGGGAAGCTGAAGAATAAGATCAGAAACATTTTTGAAGGTGAGGCCGATAGTGTCATTCAAGATCTGCTGAATAACGACATAACCGACAACGTGAAGTTGCTGGTGTACAATAAACTTTTAGACTTTCAGCCCGTGGCCTTGTCTGAGATGCCCCAGAAGTATCTTGAGGCAGGAAATGGCAGACTCTTTTACATGTTAAAATCATTCACACTAAAACAGTTTGATATTTACAGGCGAGAGATCTACCATAACCTGGCATCACCGGATAAGGCCACTAAACTTGAGGGTATGAAGAATCTTGTTATGTTGTCTGCGTTCTTTGTCATAGCCAATGCGGGAGCGGATGAGATCAAGGACTGGATACTGGGCCGGGAGACGGACTTTGAAGACAGGGTCGTTGACAATATGCTCAGGCTGGGCGGCATTTCTAAATTTGTAACATGGAAAGCCAGGACAGAAGGAGTCGGGTCCGCAGCTCTCAAGCAGATCATATTCCCTGTGAAGTTCCTCGATTCTTTATACAAAGATGTTTACAATATGGGCGACGACAAAGGCCTTGAAACTCTCGCATCCGTCCCTCTCGTAGGTAAGCTCGCATACTGGCATATGGGTAGGGGTACAAGTAAGAGAGAAGACCTGTGGACCATACGTTTCAGAAAAGAAAAACAAAGGCTCAACAAAATAAATGATAGGTACGAAAAGTCCAAGGATAAGACCGCTTTCAGAGCGCAGTACTCCAAGGACCTTATGGATCTCAGACGTATTAATGCTGTGCAGGGCCGGCTGAATACTAACAGGAAGCTGATCAACAGATATAAAGCAAAAGAGAGTACGCCGGTGTACAAGCAGAAGATTAAAGAGCTTGAAGATAGAAGGATCGTAATAATGGAGGAATATCTTAACAAGGAGAAGTAACTATGATCGCAAAACCCATTAACGCAACACTACCGGCAACGGGAACCGGCGCAGCCGCTATCACACTCGCAGCAACCCAGGACTGCAGCGACTGGCGCATTCAGGCGCGCACAGCCGTCGATATGAAGATATCCGATGTCGAGGCCTTAACAACATATTACACCGTCAAGTCTGGCACCAGCATCACAGCCAGTCAGTTTCTCCCTGCCGGGGCCGTGATATTCTGGGCTGAGTCAGGAGCCGGAGCAAGTGTTGTTGAGGTTCTTCCAGTAGTAAGGAGGTAAGACTATGGCAGATTTCAAACCTTGTTTTAATAAGGTTATTGTTTTGGAGGGGGGTTATACCCTTCATGAAGTCCCAGGTGATCGCGGAGGCATGACCTACGCTGGTATTGCCAGGAATATATGGCCCAGATGGGAAGGATGGAGTCTGATTGATGCTGGCAGGGTAAATGCTGACCTGACAGATATGGTAGAGAAGTTTTACAAAGAGAATTTCTGGGACAGGATCAGAGGAGATAATATTACTGCCCAGCAGGCAGCGTATCAGATTTTTGATTTTGCTGTGAATGCAGGCCTTAAAACTTCTGTCAGAATTGCTCAACGTATTTTAGGCGCTACTCCTGATGGTATCTTTGGAGATGAGACATTTAATCTTTTAAATACGATGGTGCGGGATGAGAAGGATGAAAGAATCTTTACCGTTACATTCAGCTTGTTTAAAATCTTCCGGTATAAAAATATTTGCATGAATGACAGCAGGCGCGGCCAAGATAAGCTGGTAAGCAACCTGAAGTTTCTTTGCGGCTGGACTAATCGTGTTGAAGGAGGTCTTCTCTGATGGCTGGATTAGTAAATGTAGATTTAGGCAGTATTGTCCAGGCCGGTGGTAATATCCTTGATGATCTGTTTACTTCAAAAGAAGAAGAGATGACCATTGCAATTGAGAACCGTAAGATCGATGCAAGCTTGCGGACAGGGCAGATGGAAATCAATAAAGTTGAGGCAGGCCATAGATCAGTATTTGTAGCTGGCTGGCGACCATTCATGGGGTGGATTTGCGGCGCTGCTCTCGGGTATAAATTTATTGTCTACGAGTTCTTTACATGGCTGTGGTTCGTTGCAGTTGGGCTCCAGTGGCTGCCGGAGGATATGTCTCCGCCGCCTACTATCAACGCTGCGGAACTTTACCCTATTATAATGGGTCTTCTTGGACTTGGTGGTTTAAGAACAATAGAAGCTGTGAAGCATGTCAAATCAGAATCTTTAAGCTCCACTAAACCAAAAGAGAAGTTTAAATGGCCTTGGCAAAAATAATCCAGATTACCCCGGTTGCCAGCGCGCCGGGGTTTTTCCCTTTTCGAGAAGCCTACGTACAGTGCCTCAAGACGTATATTGCCCAGCTGATTATTACTATTACTATCTGTTCCATGGTTTCTCCTTTAGCTTAGGGTTTCTGTTGATGTGCGGAGCAAACACCCATCCGGGAGTGCCAATTTCGATTGGCTGGTATGTCTCCATTGCCTCGCACCAAAATGGCTTTTGTTCAGGTGCCTGAGCACACCCTACCAGTATCAATATTAAAATTAAAAAGTACCTCACTTCCTTCTGTCCGCCACTCTGCGATCGTTTTTAGTGCCCCGGCCGTTCTGCTTAAACAGAGAATAGTTGTGGTTGATGCACTCTTTTATTCTTCTTGGGGTGCACTCAGCGTACCCATGGCATTCAAGGCAACTCTTTTTAATCGGTGTCTCGTTCATCTCTACTCTCCTTTTGGAAAAAGAAAGGGCTGCAGGATATCCTTCCTACAGCCCTTATTATGTATTGTCAGGAATCGAACCTGAGACATACGGTCTGAAAGACCGTAGCTCTAACCAGCTGAGCTACTATACGTTGTCACCGTAATCATGTAAGTTTCCATTAAAATAAGGTCTCATATTAAAGGTACCATGTCCTACCATTAGACGATTCGGCCATATATTTTGTGGAGGCCGAAGAGGGACTTGAACCCCCATTGTGATAATTTGCAGGATCTTACTCAATGTATTCTTTACCTTTCCGGTTAAAACTGCAGGTCAAAAAACTAAGTGTCGGTTTACTGCTACTGACGACTCTACTAATACTGGACCTATATTATTTTGAATCGATAAATGCGAATAACTCCGCACCGACCGATCGTTTGATAACTTCTGCTGTGTTGGCTCGCTGTCGGGCCTGCTTGAAGGCACGGAGCAACTTATCCACTCGCTCAAGCAGTGCAGATTTCTCAGCGGGGGTGATCATACCGGACCATGAGGTCATTACGTACTTGCCAACCGTCTTGACTTTCGATACCTCTTTGATCTGCGCGGGATGCTCTTTTGTCGCATCATACATAACGATGGGCTCGATGATTGTCTCTGTTTTGAGCTTCTCTGCGGGCTTCGCAGTCACGTAAATGTTGTCACCCTGGGTAGGATCCTTGATCCATGATACCCCGGGCTGGAGCGTAGGAACGACTTCATACACTGATCGAAGGTGCTTCAGTCTTGTCTCCATTCCGAGAAGGAATGTAGCGGGCAGCCCTTCTGCTATCACAACACCGTCGACAACAAGGTCGGCAAAGGCTGTCTGATTCGTGGCTTCCTTCTGCAGCATCGCATCAAAGTACCTGATCTCTGTTTTCTTCATATGATCGAGTTTCTGCTGGACAGTGGTGTCGATCTCTTTGAACTCCTCAGGGTAGTCAATGCCGTCCTCTTCAAACATCTCAAGCCTACGGTGCTGGCCCAGGAAGTGATCAGCTTTTTTTACGAACGTGGTACGGGTCTCCTCAAGAATCTTTTTGTGCGCTCCGTCGAGATCACCCTCGACCGCGAGCAGCTCATGCAGTACTGATTTTTTCATGTCTTCTCCTTGGCTAAAAATAATTTAATTACGTACCTGATGATTGAGCTTAATGTATGTCCTTGTTTCCTGGCTATATCTTTAAGCTTTACTATGTCCCTCTCATCGAGCTTTGTCTGTATCGTTTTCTTCATGGGATGCACTGTACTATAAAGCATTGCATCGTGTCAAGCACTTTCTTTACCTGCCCACTTTTAAAATGATTTATACTCCGATATGCAGCAACTCTTTTTAATCGGTGTCTCGTTCATCTTTTACCTCCCATTTACCGAATGCTTCGCATTCTAAGATTTTATGGCACCCTGCGTAAAACACAAAGAATCTACATGTTGAGCAGTTACGTTCTTTTTCTTCAGGTACTTCGTTCATTGTAAAAATCCTCCAGTGTTGTGTCAGGATACTCCTGGTAATTAAAACCAATTTTGTGCCCCCAGTCAGGGCCAAAGCTCCCCTCCCATGTGAAAGGCACCGGGAACTTGACGTTCCAGTACTCCTCGTAGTCTATATCATCCAGCGTTTTGTTCATGGCTTGCAGGAGGCTCAGAGGTGCGTTTCTAAGGGCACCAAAGTAAAGCCCGTCATGGAGGTCCCATCTGAATTTTGCAGCGAACTCCGGGTACTTATGAGCCAGCACAGCGATGGCGAGTTCTTTCTGATCGGCAGCTGACCCCTGGATAGGGAAGTTGATTGCACTGGACGACGTGCCCCACTCCATATCTCTCCATCTGCTCAGCTTGTAACGCCTGCCGGCAAACGTCTCGGTGTACCCCAGAGCCTTGGCTTCCCGGGGCTTTCTCTCCCAGTACAGCTTGACTCCCGGGAACAGCTGCATATATACCTGCATCCATCGCTTTACTTCTTCGAGTGTCGCTATAACCCCGTACTGTACGCGTGCCACACGGCGCAGTGTCTTGGCTCCGGTCCTGTACATTATCGAAAGCGTTGTCACTTTGCCCAGCATACGGTACCCGTGAGGTCCCACGATTATAGGATCTTTCTGGGCCTTACGCTGCAGGAACTCCTCAAAGGATATGCCCATAATGGCAGACCCAACAAATGAATGAGGGTCGTCATAAGGCGGTGGGCTGTTAAACAGCTCAATCATGCGGGCGTCACCTGACGCGCAGGCCATGAGCCTCACCTCCTGGCCATTAGCATCAAACTCGCATATATACTCCCCCGGGAAGGCCTTCACATACGACCGGATCTCTTTCTCCCGGGGCATCTGGTGGATTGCTATGCCGACTTTTTTGTTTTTGACCTTACTACCATAAGTTACGCGCCCAGTATATGTGCCAAAGGGCTTAGGTTCCGGGTGGACTGTGGTCGATTGCAGATACTGGCAGGCCTCGATCGGACTGTTTGTAAATTTGGACCTTATTGTGTTTAAAGACTTCCATCTTAAGAGCTCGAGAGCTCTGTCGTCAAGATCAGCCAGGTAGGTCAGGGCAGCCTTATGCGTCGCTGGTTTAGGTACTCCGGACTTGCCGCCATCGGTCATGAACTCACAGGGCAAGCCCCAGATATTGTATAAAAGATTTCCGAGTTTAGGCGGTGATGCCAGGACCTTAGATGGGATGTACTCCTCTCCGGGTTCTCTCATACCGAGAGAGTTCTCAACCTCGATCATATCACGTATGATTCCCGGGCGGGCATCCTGCACAGCACCGATATCAAGGGGGATACCATTAATCCAGCTCTTGGTAAATACGGGCAAGGTCATGGATTGAATGATTACCAGGTTCTGCTGCTGGGGGGTGAGCTGGGGCCAGATTATCTCCGCAATTAAAGCCGTGGCCTCTGCGTCAAGCGTGACACGAGTCAGCCAGTATGGATCAGATGGGTCCGGGAGCTCCTCTTCCTTCAGTTCCAGGAACTCTTTCTGCTTAGGCCAGTCCTTTAGAAACTTCTTGGCGCCTGCCTTTAGGGACCACGAGACCGGCGCGTCCTGACCGTTATCTAAAAATTTCCAGAGAAGCATCGCATCAATCCACTTAACTCCGCTGATGTCAATGCCGGACGCGTACAGCCATCCAAGGTCGAAAAGAGAATTCCACAATGCCACAGGCTGCGCCATCACCCTAAGATCCTGGACAAGAGCGGAATGCCACTCGGTCTCGACCTTCCTGTGCCCACTATAATACGCGGCAGATAGCGTGATCATGCCTGAGCCTTCCCGGGCACGCCATGGCTGAAGGGCATAATGCTCTGCGTTGCCTGTGGTTTCCAGGTCGAGAGAGCAGAATTGGGTCATATCCGACCTCCCAACTCTGGAAAATTTAAAGGTATTATATCGGAACGCTTGGCTACGAATTTATCCCGAAATATAGCAGCTTCCTTCGGGTCATCAAACCTCCCTAAATAGTGATAAGTTCCGTTTATTGTTTGCTGTGCCTTGTAGTTTTTACCTGTCTGAGTCACCCCTCTATACCCGGTAGTGTTTGTGCGCCGCATTAATCTCTGGTTCTGAATGTTCTGTATATGGGATATAAAATGGCAGTTACCTGGAGAGTAGCCTTTATCGTTATCCCTTCGATCAAGTTCGAGAGACGGATCATAGCCATTCGTGAAAGCCCACTCGATAAACGCGGCCGGGTCGCGCTTCCAAGCTTTGTGCACCGTGATACCTCTGGCTCCGTAATGCTTGTAATCTGAAGTGTGCTTGTTATAGCATTTGTTTTTCATATTACACCATATTTTGTATAGCGGATGTTGAGAATAACCATGGGTCCTGTTGCGCGCACCGGTTACTTCTCTTTGAAAGCACCCGCAAGATATTTTATTGCCTCTGCGTAATGTTGAGCCGTTACACAGGCATGTGTTTCCACAATCACACGTACATATCCAGTGAGCTGCTTTCTTACGCATATGCGAAAACTCCATCACTACTAATCTGCCGAATCGCTGACCTGTAATATCTTTTATCTTTGACATGATAATCTCCGTAATTATTGTTCCGAATTAAAAGAGGTGTGGAGCTCCGTTCGGAATACGGGGTTCGGATGGCCAAATCCTATCCACACCGGTACTATCTCATACCTCTGGTCGTTTGTCAAGATCATGTCAGCACAACGAACGCCCACGCATACCCGAGCATAAGACCCATCACGAAAACACAGAACACCATTGTACCTATCTCAAAATATTTTCCAAACATTTTCAGTCTCCTTTAGCTGTAATGAATGCCTACACTATCTAATTGTTTCCGAAGCTTCTGAACCTCTTTTATAAGATCCTCGTGCTGAATGATTCTCAGCAGCAGCTCAGCATTCAGCGAGTGCTTATGCCTATGCGCAATCTCCCTGAGCTCCTCATGGACCCCCTTGGGTATTCGTATCGATGTCTGAACATCGTTAGGATTTAGTGCCATTACTCCTCCTCTCCAAATAAATCATTAAAACACGACGGACACAGGTGCGAGATCATCAGATCCCTGTCGTCCATTATCACATAAGGCATGGCGTTCTGGATAAGCTCTCCGGCCTGCCAGGCCTCGTAATCTTCTTTATTGAAAGCAATCGCATGCTGATCATGGCAACCGTCACACTCGATCACTGTACCGCTGTTTAATGGTTTCATTTTTTGCTCCTCTGTATATTCTTTTTAACGTATTGATATGCTGGGCTGCTGCTATCACATCCGGACCAGTTAAAACATTGTTCCGCCGCTAAACGTGCACAAACAGCATTATGGAAAAGGGTATAGCGTCCAAGATTATATCTTTTATAGTTGACTCGGATCATAGCGACCCATTTAGACCGATCGGGAGAGTAGTGCACACCCTTCACACCAGAGACGTTGTTGGTACTTATACTTGTATTACGCATATTGCATATCCGACTAACATGCCTGAGATTGCACCATCTATTATCTCTATGGTCACGATTTATATGGTCAATATCATGCTCAGGAAAATACCCAGTCATATAGAGCCAGGCTAATCTATGCACGGACGTACGTGTCCCTTCTATAGTAGCGTGTACATACATCCCTGTGCGAGAACCTACAAGCTTTCCGCCTCGGGCGGAGGGTCTACCGCGGGTCATTTTTCTATATTTGTAGGTCATCAGCCCTGTTGTAGGGTCGTAACGCACTAAGCTCTTTAGTCTTTCTTGGGTGAGTTCGCTCATAATAACCTCCGTCGTTATTGTCCGGTTAGAAGATGTGGAAGCTTGCCCGGAAAGCAAGTTTTCAGCCGCTAAGCCTATCCACATTTCTACCGTCTCATATGTGACTGAGTTTGTCAAGCGGCCTTCTTCCAATCGTCGCAGATCAGGTTCAGCTTCTTCGTAGTATCAGCGATCCGAAACAAGCTGTCATTTCTTACGAGACGAGTAATACCGCCGTGCATAAGGTATAGACTTCGCTCACGTTTAATTTCAAATTCTTCTCTCACACATTCACCATATTCGTGAAATTTACTGGGAGCGAATACGCCCCGCTGCATCATGTCGAAAGTCAGTATTTTACATTGATCCTTGGTGAGGTGTATCTCTTTTAAGCTGTCGTGCCATTCAGTGAGACGTTTCATCTTGGATAGTGTCGCAAGCACAGCATCACCGGCCAATTTTACCAACTCTTCGAACGTCAAACCCCCTGTGTGCTTTCTGAACAATGTCAGATCGCCACTAAACATTAAGTTTGAGCATACGAACACATTTGTACCTGCTGCTATTCCAATAGCTAACGATTTGTCCGTTGCGTTCCGAACCCCGAGAGCAAATCCTCTCTCCTCATTCCCAGCATCCAAGTTCCAGGTGCCGAACATACGGGCGGCATTATTGGAGAGGCTATAACTCTTACTCATAACCCCTATACCATGGCTCTCAACAGCCGTAGTAAGTGCTTTCACTACAAGGCCGTGAGATATAGGCATCCAAGTTTTTGTTCTCTCAGGTGCTTCGATTGCCATTACTTCTGCTTCTGTTACTCTTACTGATTGTGTCATTTTAATTCTCCTCATGCTTTAAGGTTTTTGTGGGGGCCTCCCACTCCAGGTAACCATTCTCAATATAGTACTATAATACTACGTTGTCAAGTACTTTCTAAAAAATATTTTGATGCGGCCGTGATATCCTTAAACTCTATGCGAGCGTGGTCAGATAAGTATCTGTACCAGTACACGCCCCCGGATCTGGTCGCTGCTATCTTAAGGTCCTTATGGACGCGGAGAAGGGGTCCCTTATCTTCAAGCACGCCTGGCAGGCGCTTTTTTACGCTCTCCTGGGATACCCCTTTTCCTTCCACCTCAGAGACCACGCGTTTTGCCACAGCGCTTAATCTCCTGGCAGCTCTAAGGTTACTATTACTCATTTACCGCGCCCCCAGCAGGCTTGCATACTCCCTGCTCAATCAGGTCCCGGGCTGTCCGCCCAAACCATCCCTGCAGTGTCCAGCAGGTGCCGTTATCGATCAGGTGCTGCCATGCCTCGATCTGAGTGGCCTCGTCGGCCTCGTCTACGCCTTCCGCGATCATTGTTGCTGTGAAAGTATCCATTTTAAATCTCCTCATGCTTTGGTCTCTGTACTATATTGTACATATAGGCATGGCACTCGGGCACTGTGTTTATGTATCTTCCATCCGATACTCGGTACAATCTTAGAAGGTTAACACTATATTCCTTTGCTCTCATACCTATCGCCCATACCTCCGGTCTCTTCTCTTCCATCTTAAATCTCCTCAATCTAAAGGTTTAAAATCAAAGTAGTAACGGGGCCTGTCGTTGAACATCATACATCCCTTCGCCCCACTGGATTTGCGCCTGACAACTACATAAGGCGCTAAGAAACTCTCAACCTCGAAATCCTTCTGCAGCTCATCCGTGTCCCAGGTCCGCCGGTACGCATTATAATTTCTGATCTTGGATGTTTTATTCGTGTGAAAGTCTTTAAAGGCTACCTTATACCCTTTGGCCTGCATGGCTTTGATAAAGGTGCTCAGATCCAAGTCCTCTTCCAGGTAAGCTTGGTCGTTACGCATATAACTGTAAGCTGTGATTTTCTCATCTATCTCAAGTTTCTTAAGAAGTTTCTTGGGGACTTTCACCCAGCCGTGCCCGGGGTCCATATAAAAATTAAATGTTCTTGGTGCTATCATTTTTACTTACCTCCCAGCCAGGCCCGAACTATATCCCGGGAGCCATGGCAGTTATTGGGTGCGTTGTTGTATATCCAGCTAACGATCTCAAACATGTCGTACCTGTTCTTAATGTCGGCTTTGCCAAATGCTCCGAACAGATCATTTGAAAGGACCGCCACCAGAAAACTACCCGGCTCTACGCAATCCTCTATGTATCTTTTTAATCCGCCTCTAACGTGCTCCGGGCAAGACTCGTAGTTTATTTCTCTCATTTTATCTCTCCTCATGTACTTCGATTATCTCATGCGGGCGGACAATGAAGGCATCCCACCCACCAAACCGGACCTCAATATTTCCGTTCGAGTGAACTTTTCTAATAATCCTGGTTGCTTTTGCGAAGGACCATCTTGTCGCGGCTTTAAAAGTGACTCGCTTGCCTATATCTCTCTCAGTAACTTCCATGTCTTTTATCCTCATGCTTTTGGGTTCTCGTCAGTACCAAGGCCCCCCGCCCCGGCAGACCCTGCTCCTCAGGCAGGGTTTCGATTTTATTTCTTGTGAGCCGCGACCTTAACACAGGTCACATCAGTGGTTTTGCTGTATGTACTCAGCATGTACTCGGAAGCCTTAAGCTTCACGCAGATCCCTTTGTAGTCAGTGGTGACTCTTTTGGATCTGGACACTGTCACCCGGTAGTCCTGCCCAAGTACCACGCTCTCACCAGAATTTACCAGGATTGTCTCGCATTCCTTGGCCACGGCCTTCAATACCGCCATTTCTGCTCTGATGTTACCAAGTTTGTCGGCCACTTTTGCTGTCATGCTTGTCACTTTCGCTGCGTTTGTCATTGTCGTTCTCCTCATGCTTTTGGGTTCTCGTCAGTACCAAGGCCCCCGCCCTGGCAGACGCCCCCCCTCATGGCTCCTTCGTTAGCATGTGCCAGAAAGAACCAAATCAGGCGAGGGGGGGCGTTTCGATTTAATCGAGCAGAGTCATGTACTCTGCTGGGAAGTGTTTCCGGAACCAACCCAGCCCTTTCTCAAGGGTCTTATAATCTCCTATCATCTCGGCTCCCTTGATCGTGTCGTAGACTGCGACGGCCTGGGGGGTCAGTGTGCAGGCTTCGCCGCTGAGAGGGTTTCTGACCTCAACAGGCTCTTTATCGTAAAGCACACAGTCGAAGGGCAGTTTGATTTCTTTGTTTTTGGTTTTCATGGTTGATCTCCTCATGCTTGTCGTTAGTGGATTCTCCCGTAGGAGTGTTTCGATTTAACAGTCGTGATCTCTGCAATAAACATTCTCCATAAGTTCGTTTTCCAGCCAGGGAAAAAAACTTTCATGTGCGTGGCGAAGCTCATGAGCTTCCTTGTATGCTTCAAAAACCAGGGAGGCTGGAACCATAAAGCCGTCCCCACAAGACCTTTCATTCTTCCAGAGTGCTATTAAATTATTTTTTCTCATGTTTTCTCTCCTCATGCTTTTGGGTTCTCGTCAGTACCAAGGCCCCCGCCCTGGCAGACGCCCCGAAGGGCGTTTCGATTTAGCTTATTAAATTATCAAGATCGCTAAATTCTATTATATCATCAAAATCAGCATACTCTATCACAAAACTTGATTCGTTTATTTCAAGGATATTACCAAAATAAGGATCAAATTTGACAGAATCTTTAAATTTTAATTTTACAGGTGTCTGATTCAAAGCTGCGATTTGTATCCCTGTTCTTATTGCGCTCGCATTCATTTTTCTCATGGTTGGTCTCCTCATGCTTAGTTGTTGACTATCAATACTTTCCGAAGTTTGTTGAACCTGATCTTGACAGGTCCTGCATTTTTAAGGTCCTGCTTGTTGACGACACATCCATCATACTCACTGAAGATGTCGTTCACAACAAAGTCCTTGCCGTTAGCAAAGTCAGCCATGACTGATTTCACGCTTGTGTAATCTCTTCTGTATGCGGGGGTTAATGTCATCATGTTTTCTCTCCTCATGCTTGGGTTTGTTTTTTGCCTTCACATACAAGATAGTCCTATAGTACTACTTTGTCAACAACTTTTTTCGCTTTTTTAAAATTATTTTTCAAGTCACTGTTTTTATTACAGATACAGGGCTTGCAGAAAGCCATATAATTGGAGGCGCACTCAAAAGAATGACCTTCAGAAAGTGCTGCGGAGCCTAAAAATAACTCATCTCTCTCAAAAATTTTCCGGCATCGTACGCAGAGCATGGTTTCCTGGCCGACCAGGTATGAATTTGTTTTACAGTAAACGCAGTCCATGCGGTTCCTTTATATAGTAAGGGGACCCGAAGGTCCCCAGTTTGAGATTAAGCCGGGCTTCCCCAGCGGTTGATTACATCACTCAGCGAGCCAGTGGCCCCGGCGGGAACCGCCGGGGTTCCTGCCTGGGGCTGGGGCTGTGTGGCGGTAACAGGACCACCTTTGCGCTTTTTCCATGTGCCGTCTTTAATAAATGTTTTCCCGGAGCTGTGAAGATCAGCGCTCCACTCCACCCCCGCAGAGTCCAGAAGTTGCGGTTTGCCTGATGGGGTTGCGAAACCAGGGAGGGGTTGTGCGGTTATCTGCTCAGGTGCCGCCGCAAAAGGTGGAGCTACGTATGTAGGTTGAGGAGCAGGAGCAGGAGCAGGAGCAGGTGCAGATGCAGATGGCTGCACAAATCCCGGCTGTGTAGGGAACTGAGCAGGAGCAGGGAACCCAGATACAGGAGCAGGAGCAGGAGCAGGAGCTGGAGCAGGTGCAGGAGCAGGGAACCCAGATACAGGTGCAGGCTCAGGTGGAGCTACGTATGCAGGCTGCACGGGTATCTGCTGTACAGGAGCTGGAGCTGGAAGAGCTGCAGCACTCTTGATCATTCCCTGTATCTCTGGAGATAGGGATCTCTCTATCGCCTTACGCCCATCCTGCTCGTTGAGCAGTCCAGCGAGTTCGAGTTTGAGTACGGGGTAGTCTATCCCTTTTGCAACCATCTCCTCCTCAGACAGCTGGCCTACATTTGTGATCACAGCGGAATAGTTCAGCCCAAGCTGGGCAATTCTCTGGCCGTAGACAGCCACCGGCTTGAGGCTCGTAGGAGCCACCCGGATCTGATAGACCTCAGATGTCAGAGCGTTGGCCGGGATCACGTATAAAGTTTTCCCTTGTGCGCATGCCTGCCCTTTACCTTTACTCCCCCACTGGGCATGCGGGCATCCCGCGCACAGCGGCGCCTGGACAGCGTCCCCTGAGTCGGGTCTGACACCGTCCGCGCTGGCGCAGTCAGGTGCGTCGACCTGCCCCGGGACGTAATCACCCATATAGTAAGCGCGATTAAACGCCTCGCCCTTTGGCGTAATGCCCAGGATCACAACGGGGAGGGGGCTGCCTACACGCTGCTTCTGGTCCCCCCTGTTGATCTGAAACTGGTTCTTATACATTGATATCGTGGGGAACCCGCCCACCTTGCCAAAATCGTTTCCGAGTGCCGCAGCACGGGCGTACTCAGGGATTTGGAACTCTTGACCATTAATCGTTACAATGTTACTCATATCTTAACTTCTCCTTATATTTTGTTTTCGTCAAGTTTGTGATCACCACACCAGTCGTTTGGGAAGACTGCCGGGTAACCATTCATAGTTGGCGCGTGCCGTCTGCAGCGTCCTAATGCCCCATGATCTTTGGACCCTGTAGGAAGCTTTACTGCGTACCACATGCAGGTATTGCAGTGCATTCCTGCTGATCTATGTTTCCATGGGTCTTTTGATTCTACATTACTCATATTAACTTCTCCTTACGTTGATCCCAACCTTTACGAACTTCTCGAGTCCCGGGGGCTGGGTGTTATTGTTCTCCGCTATGAACTCTTTCACAGCAGGTGTTGATACCTTTTTTGTCAGAAAATGACGTAGATCATGCTCGATCACAAAATCGAGTACCACGTCCCAGTTATCCACATTATAGGTTTCTTTGACTACTTTAAATGCCGTGCCATGCGGGGTCTTAAAAGACGTCACTCCCTGAGCGTCTGCAGCCTCCATGAGCTTGTTTTCGATGCTGGACATCAGCTGCTTATACTGATCCTCTGTCCGTTTAAAATCTGCACGTACTGCAGCCAGGCCATCCCTGACAGTCACATAATCCTGGACCATGGTCTCTACAGTCTCCATACCTCCTCCTTTTTTAAGTGCTTAAAAAGTTTAATGATTAAATCCGCTCCGATTACTGACCAGAACATAGCACCGGTGCAGAAGCACACAAAAACAACGAGCCGTCCGAATAAATCTACCATTTTGTCTCTATCCCCCGTCTCATCTGGTCCGGGTCTACCTCAAGTATATCGCAGACACACTCGAAATCGTTCGATTCTAACCACGCCCGTGCGCTGTCCCGATGCCGCTCTACCTCCTCTATGGTTTTAGGACACGCTTTGGAATATGGCTGCTTGTGAAGGTCTATCTTTGCCTGAACTGCGACTGCTGCCCACAATGATTTTACACTCATCTTTTATCTCCTCATGCGTTTAAGGTTTCTGTATCTGTATTATTATAATACTACTTTGTCAAGTCTTTATTTCTCTTCTAAAAGCTCTAACAATAATCCCTGCATCTTCTCGTGTGTTTTCAAGCGTTTATATATCTTCTGCTCTATCTCGGAGCACACAAGATGGATGATCGTCTGCTTCCTGGTCTGCCCTGGACGTGTGATACGGCCTACAGCCTGTTCGTAGATACGATAGCTGTCTACAGGACTGAACCAAATGATGGTATGGCTGGCTGTTAGATTCAAACCATGGGAGGCAGTTCCAGGATGAGCTACAATTACTTGCAGCGATCCGTGTTGGAAATCAGAGAATATCCGACTTCTTTTAGTCATATTGACATCTCCGTAGACGACCTCTACCGATAATCCTATTTTTTCAAAGTGTTTTTTTAGGAGCGGTATGGAGTGCCTGAAAGATACAAATACAATTGCCTTGTTTCCTGCAGCAGCCACAGCGTCTGTCAAAGCTTTCATTTTAGGAGCGCAGTCAAGATGGTGAACGACTTCGTCTCCACTATACACAGCACCTGCGCAAAGCTGCATAAGTTTGATCCGCTTAGCTCCTTCATTCACAGCATTTATCCTACCGGTTTTTAGATCCGATTGAAGCGTTTGTACCATTTGTCTGTATGCTTTCGCCTGCTCTACTGACATGCCCATCTGATGTGTTTGAGTTGTACATGGTGGCAGATCGAGACACTCATCCCGGGAGAAACGTATCGATGGCTGCAGCATAGCGAAACATTTATCTTGCCAGCCTTTTTTAGGGGCCCATTTGAAAAGATTAAGCTTGACCATCATCTCATCTCTAAATCTGGTAAAATACTTTGGCACTAAACTTTGATTTATAAGCCGTGCCTGTGCCCAGACATCCATTGGGGAGGTAGGCATCGGGCTGCCCGTCATACACCAAAGGCCTTTACTTGTATGAGGCCCAGCAAATAAATTAGCCGCCTTCCATTTATTTGTACGGGCATTTTTAAACTCAGCGCTTTCGTCTATAATTACAAGGTCTATATCCCCACGGGCGTTGAGTTCGTGGTATATAATCTGCAGTCCATCATGGTTTACCAGAAAAAAGTCGTGATCCTCCTGTAAAAGCCTAACCCTTTTTTCTTTTGTCCCGTGAAGCACTACACTGGTACGGCCGTACACATTTAAAAAAATCTCATCGTGCCATACAGATATTAATGTAGACAAAGGGGATACGATCAAAACTTTACGGATAATCTTGTGGGTCATAAGAAAATCAGCGGCCCAGAGGGCGGACATGGTTTTACCAGACCCTATCCCATTCAGGCAGAAAGCCCTTTTATTTTTAACCAGGAACTCCGCTGTGACCCTCTGGTGATCGAACGGGGTATCATATATCCCGGGCCATTTATAGCCGTTTTCAGAAAGGATATTACTTGGCATGCTGAATGCGCTCCTTTACATACTTATACGCTGGGGAAGAAGAATCACATCCAGACCAGGTCACACACTGCTCAGCCGCCAGGCGGGCACAGACAGCCTCGTCAAAATCGGTGTATCTCCCAAGGTTTCGCATAATACCGTCCACACCTATTTTGGGTGCCCACTTATTACGGCTCTTGTCCCAATAAACACCTTTCACACCTGATGTATTGTCTTTTGGGTTCCCAGTATTTCTTATATTACATTGATGAGAAGCTAATCTCAGATTGCACCACCTGTTATCCCTCCTGTTATCGGGGTTACTATATTTTTTATGGTCGATCTCAATGCCTTTAGGGAAATATCCCTTCATATATAACCAAGCTAATCTATGAGCGCGGTATTGAGTGCCATCCACGCCTATAAGAATGTAACCTTGGTCATTTATACTGCCTGTGACAGTACCTGCTTTTGACATAGATCCTCTGGTAAATCTGCTCGTAAACACCCCAGTATCGGGATCATAATGTATCAACTCTTTCAAGCGTGCCTGTGTGATACTGCCTCTCAGACCAGTTACTGACTTGAATAGCTTTAAATTGCCCCATTTATTATTAGCATTATCCAGGTCTTTATGTATGATGCGTTTACCTTTGGACATAGTGCCTTTCATATACAGCCACGCTAATCTATGGGCAAAATATATTTTACCTTCCACTCTTATTACAATGTAACCCTTACTATCAAAGCAGCCTGCTAAGGAACCTGCCCGCGCCAAGTGATTTCTGTATTGTTTCCAAGTGAGCGCACCCGTCTCAGGATTATAATGTAAAAGCTCTTTAAGCCTTTTTTGGGTAATATCTTTTTTCATGGTCAACCGTCCTTCAGTTGTGGTCCTATTTGGAGTGTGTGGGAAGCCGTTAGGACTTATGGGGTTCGAGTTGCATGCTCTATCCCACATCTCTACCCTTACCGCTTTCATCCCCGTCTGTCAAGGCATAAACTCGCTCCAGTTTGTACTCTTTGCCGGTCGTCTGAGTAGCTACAATCGCAGATCCGCCTGCAGCTGCGATCTCCCGCAGACATCGCCACTGGTTCTCGGTCGGTTTATTATATGAGAGTTTAACCTCAATGCATACTCCCAGGCCAAAAACCTTACCGATGTCCTCTTTTTTAATTACCATAGGGACAATACAAACCAGATCAGGAATCCCGGTTTTTCCGAAGCCCATATTCATAGGCACAAAATGCCAGGACCCAGGAGGTAGATCAGAGGCTATCTTTTTTCGCAAGTTTGATTCTTTCAATCTGATTCGCTCCATCCTTTTTTGACCATTAACCAGTTGGGTACCTCTATTGACATCGACTCTCCCTTCCTGTAGTTCAGATCCAGGAACTCTATCTGGGATAGAGGCAGCCACTGCTCGTCTCCGTCATAATCCACAAAAATAGCCCTCTCTGTCTCAGCCTTCAAAACAACATCAATAATCTCAGTCTTGGTGTTTCTCATCTTCATCCTCCTTTATGTTTGCATGTAATAACGCCGCACCAGGAACACTTGTATGATTTCTGTGCAGGCCAGTCTCCGCGCTCGTTCGCGATCTGAATCATCTCGCTCCGGTCTCCGAACTCGTCCAGCAGGTCTTTCAGGTCCTGCCGAGTAGACGTCAGCGGAGGAGATGACTGCTGCTGGTCCACAAAAATCAACGAGGACGACACACTGGCGGTCTTGTCCCACCTCAGCATAGCGACCATATTATATAACCTGAGCTGATCTTCGTTGATTCTATATTTTCCGGTCTTCCAGTCCAGAATACTTATAACCTGGTCCGCGTAGATAGACAGCGGATTAACTCTGCCCACGGCATCGATCTTGGCCCGGAGCCAGGTGTCCTTATCGAACCAGGCGCAGGGCGTTAGATTGCGTTTAAAAGCCAGCTCCTCTTCGACGAGTACTTCGCCGTGCATCCCCACAAAGGCCTTGATTATAGGCCATACATGGGCCACGGCGGCCACGGCGGGCACGGCGTTATACGAGGCTCGAATTGTCTCGCGCTCGAGTTGCCCGTGCACAGTCTTACCGCGCTCCATGGCTGAGTTGGGCTTGAACTTGATCGTTTTGAGGATGTACTTGTGCTGGAACATCAGCGGGCAGGACTCAAAATCTTCGAGCCTCGAGTAACTCCAAGCGATAGTCATTTATTCTCCTCTCTTTCCCTCTTCTGGATCATGTACGCCATCCAGTTCAGTAGTGCTTGCCAGGTTATATCGTCTTCCGTCAGATTTTGTTTGTTTTCTTCCATTATGTTTCAATCTCCTTTATTTTTTAGTCCTTCCAAGTAAATACCATACCAGGGCAATTACGCCGGCGATTGATATAAAAAATAGTGCTACGTCCATTTTATTTCTCCTCTGGATATATTTGTGTAAACCTCATGGGCATATTGTCATCTAAAGTTAAGCAGACATTGTTTATATAAGTTTCCCCTTCTTTTGTTTCTTTGATGTTTAGCTCTAATTTAAACCAGGTATCTTTTGCCAAAGGTTTGAAGTTGCTCATCACCAGTTCATTGAGCGCTTCCCATAATTTTGTGTACTGCTCTATTGTTTTCATTTCACTCTCCTCTCCCATTTATTAGCCCATTTCTGAGCCTGGGTTTGATTGTGCAAAACCTTATCTTTCTTTGTTATTACAGGGCCGATCTCTTTAACAGAAATAGAATCAAATAGAATCATAGCATCATGCGCTCCTAAAGGAATTTTTATACGGTATGTTCCATTGTCAGAGTAGAAGGTTTTTTCCTGCCATTCCCATGAGTCATTTATTTTCTCCCACCACCCAATCGTGCAACTTTTTATATTAGGAGTTTTTAATCGTAGGTCTTCATATAAAAATGCACTCGGTGCATTCTGCTCATCTTTCATTTTATCTATCCTTCATACTCAATAAAGGGACATATTTTTGCCTTCTTAGCCTTGATATACTCAACCAGTATACTCTCTCCAGGAATAATTGGTGATTTACCGACCACCCTTCGCAATCCTAAGATAGCTACGAAAGGTAGTACCATAGAGAGTATAAAAAATGTAACGAGTATGACAGCGGGTATTTCCTCAGGATCAAACCAAGCCGCTATATAAAGAGCTATTAAAGATAGTACGCTCAATATTACAACTGGGGGTATCATTATATTAAAAACCCCCCTCCAGAAAAACCTACATAGCGTATCATTGTATGGCTCATGACCATTCATATTACTGATTTTATAAAAAGTAGAGCTTCTTCTGATCTTCATTTTATTTCCCCTTTCTGCATCGCAACCACAGACCTTTCGGCTTTTATTTTTTCCTTTTTAAAGTTATGTCCGAGTGTTCCAAGCCAATTTAGCGTCCTCTTCAGTTTTACAAAGCGGCCCTTCTGTTAAACATTTTTGGCACTGAACAAACCAGTATTCATATGTTCCATCTTTGTTTTCACACTGATCAGAGTGTGTCTCAAATATTTCGTGACTACAAAATGGGCAGGGGCTTAATTGTTTCATCCCTCCACCTCGTATTCCCCTTTCTGCATTGCTACAACAGACCTTTCGGCTTTTATTTTCTCAGCTAATGCAATAATCTGATTTCCCGCATCTGTTGGATTTTGGAATCCTGATGTGTGTCCCAGTTCTCCAGCTTCCTCTAAAAGTGCCTGGGCTTCAAAGTCACCTTTTGTGAATATTATCTTCATTCCTTTTCTCCCTTTAAATATTCTTTGTCGCTCAAATAAAATTCAATATAACCTGGATCTCTTTCAACGCCGCACTCAATTTGCCATTTTGAATATGGCTGAAAAACCAATTCTATATATTCAATCTTCAAGTTACCCCCTGTGTATTTATTACCCTGCTGTGGTTGTCGCTCTGACCCACCTTAACCAATAACTCCGGCTGGCAGTGGTGATATATTCAGGGTCTGGTACCGGCCCGAAACACCAATATTTCCTCGTTTGATTTGAATCTTGAAAAAGCAAATTACCCCCTGATTATTTTTAGTATGTTAGTTAGTTGATTTTTTTCCATTCTGATTTGATGGCATCATAGAGTTGACTTTTTGTCATAAACTCAACACCTTCAGCAAATAGACAGGCCATTGAATCATAGAGATTTTTCAATTTAGCTGTTTCTGTCTCTTTTTTTGAAAGGGCATATCTTGTGTATGCTAACTCAAACGCCAGGTCTTCAGCATCATCACCAAATTGTGTCAACTCTTGGCTCGCATCATTCATGTTAATAGCTTCAAATTCATCTGCAAGTTCAAGGTAGTCTTCCCTGTCGAAACTACATGGCTTATACATACTCCCTCCATTAATCTTATTACATCATTAAGTTTAATTAAAACTTTATCTCATGATCAGCCATCGCCACAACATCTATCTTTTCAAGTTTTTCTTGATTTGTTTTTAGGTCACACCATAGTTTTTTCATTCTTCTGCCTCCCACTCGTGAACAGCACATGGCATAATTGTGGTATATTCAATTTTTTCTTTACAGGTAGGACATGGAAAAGAGTGATGTAACATTACCGCACTGTCATTTGTTGATAATGTTCCAACCCTCGCTGCAATACTAAACATTATTTCCGTTTTGCATTTTGTGCATTTGAAGTTCATTCCTCCACCTCGTATTCTCCGGTTAGTTTTATATTTCGATAAAGTCCCCGCATTTAGGACAAGTTAAAACTTCATACTCTGGGTATTCCCAACCTTCTGAATCCATTTCTATAGGACAATCTGATAAAATACCTACCCATTTACAGCCATCGTTTCCACACCTAACAAGATAGTTGTCGGGTATTTTAAAATTATCAGGTAAAACATTTTCATTGATAAGTTCAGTTAGACTTTTTTTTCTATTCATCCTTCCACCTCGTATTCTTTGGATAAATGTACACAAACTATCCGTGTCGGCCCCGCAGATATATTTGCAAGGCTCTCTGTTGTAAAAGAATATTCACTACCACCGGGATAAATATTTATCCACCTTTCAACAGTTTTCTTGACTTTCTTTTTCTGAAAAGTCTCAGGGCAGGTTCGCATGAAAATATAATTACTGGCACCGATTACATGAAAGGGACATGATCCAACTGTTTTGATCTCACTTAATGTTCCTTTCAGCCAATCACTATTTCTCACTTGGCTACCATCAGCAAACTCCATCGTTCTACCTATGTAGACCTCTGCATCTTTCTCGTTCAGGGCCGAGAAGTATTCTGGTTGGAAAGCCGATGGTTCTGCGAGTTTGAATCTGTTTGCTAAATATCCTGTCAGTAAAATACCATCTTTGTTTTTTACCTCAATATGCAACAAAGATGTGTACCGTATAAAAGTATATATTTTCCCAAAATGTAAACGTGGGCATCCAGTGTTATCAATACACTCAACTTCATCCCCTACCTCAAATTTTCCGTCTTTTATTTTATTTCTCCTTCTTATCAAAATATTGGTCAATTATACGCCGGATAAGTTCGGCTATTGATATTCCAAGTTTGCTGGCGGTTTGTTTTAGTTTTAGCCACATCCGGGGCGGGAAATATATTTGAAAGCGTTTCATATATCTGCTTTCAACCTTTCAATCAAGGCAAAATTATCTTTCGAGGACTGCAAGCGTTTTTCATCTGATTCAACCTGTATTAAGGCACTATCAAGGGCATAAGAAATGGCTGATTCAGGAGTCAAGTGTGCTTGATCTTTTCTGATATTTGTTCTCCACCCAAAATTTTTATAGTTGTTGTCTAAAATTATAAACATCTTTTCGGTTTCTCTCGCTTCAGCAGAGCATAATTTGCCCTCTGTGACCGTATAAATTGTTGTCATATCTTCTCCTTTGTTGATATCGGGGCAGGCGAACCCACCCAGATAGTTTCCGGCATTACCCGGTAGTTGCATTCGACACCCTCCTTTTTAAAGGTTCTTGTCAAATACACATTATATATACATCACATATATGTAAAAGTCAAGAGGCAAAGAAAAATAATCCCCTGTAATTCTGCCCTCATGCTTTAATCTCCTTTAACTGTATGGTCTCTATTATTTTTTCTTTTGTGTATCCTGAATTTATTGTGGCCTGGCGGGCTCTTAAGTACTCAAGCTTGACAGCGGCCGAGCCTGCTTTCTGCCAGGTTTTATGGTTACGTATACACACGAGCCTGGGCTGCATGGCGTTGAGATCCGGATCCCCGCCGATAAATGGTTCTGTCAGCGGATATCTCTGCAAGGGCAGCCTATGCTCCAAATAGTAAGGCCCGAGATATCTTGTTATATCGACCATAGCCACTCCGCGACCACGTCTAAGATCAGCGTCAGATGTCTGCAGGTAATGCAGCGCCAGTTTTGGGGTGATAATATCAAACATGCACGGCCCCTTCTCATCTTCAAACATCTCCTCGACAGCGGCCTGAGCATATGTCATAGAGCTCACAACCATATTCTGCTTGGCATCTGTCATGGCAGGTGCTTTATTCCAGCCGAACTTGCTTACGTCCCGGGCTTTAAGGAACGCCAGGAAGTGAGCCGGGACAATGTCGTCTTCGAGTGACTCAAACAGCGACGTGTAGTACCCAAGGTCTTTCTTACGCTCCTGGTAGCAAGCCGTGACGTGAAACCTCCTGTCGTCCCACGGTAGTTTCAAGCTGTCTGCTCGGTTCGTAAACAACAGCACTGAGCAGTACAGGTCTTCCTGCCGCATCTGACCATATTTATGGTTTATGGACCTGGAGTTATCGGTGACGAAGTCTTTAAGCTCTTCATATGCTGTCCCTTCGCACTCGTCGACAAGAAGCATAGTCTTGCCACTCATAAATCCTGTAAACCCATTTTTCGAGCTGTCCAGGTCCCTCTCATCTATCTTACCGACGTTCTGTTTACCCATGATGCGCTGCATCATCAAGAACAATGGGTTCTTGCCCACTCCAAATTTTAATGTGACGATCATGAACGCCCATGTGATTCGCTTCCACGGGTACTGCACTGAGAACGCCAGCCAGTCCAGAAGGGTCTCGTACGACACGGGAGTCCCTGACAGGAACCGCAGGTGGTCCATGAAGGGCGTTATAATCTCATAATTACAGGTTACTACAGGCAGGCTTGGCCCCCGGTACATGTTAAAATACTTCATCTTCTCAACAGTTTTTATTTTGACCCTCTCGTCCGGGTAGTATAATGTGTCCCAGACTGTCTGACGTGTCGGAAACTCAAGCCATTTAGGTGTCAGCTCTACCATTTGGGGCCCCTGGTTACCCTCCCGGGGGACCTTGCGGGGCTTCATAGCAGTCTTAAACTCCGCGAGCTTTAATATCAGCCGGGTAGTAAGATCCCCGACAAGAGATCCATTCTCAATAAGTACATAACGCTGAACCATTGCTTTGAGGTCCATATCTGTGGTCTCGATGGGCGCTTCTAATTGAGGTGTGATCTGGGCCGCGAGTTGGGTTGTTGAGGTGCCTGCCGGGTGCTTCCAGGCTTGGATAAGCTTGGCTGTTGCTTCATCCCAGGTGAACGGATCATCGGGGGGCTGTTCGATTGATGGCCAGAGTTCCTGCAGCTTCTGGCATGCCTGCCCCCACGTAAGGTTCTGACCGCGCCACGAGCAGCACAGACTATACACAGTCTGATCTCGACCGCCCGCAGGCACTACAGTAGGGGCGGGATTGAGAGGCGCCGCTCCGAAGTCATTAGAAGCGTTTCCTGATGGTTTTAAGAGGTATAAGAGCTCAAGGGGTATCATCGCTATAGGAGTTCCCGGGTTGATCCACTGGTACTCTATATTATTGATCGTGGACCCGGGAGCAACAACAAACCCGCCCTCAGTTCTAATATCAATACCGGTCCTGAACCCAACCTGGTTTTTTATAGTCGTGCCAGCGGGTAAGTGGTAGAAAGCGTGCAGGCCGCCTGTAGTGGTCTTACTTGCGAGTGTCGGCGTGGTCGGGAGGGCGTTAAATGCTTCAAATCCATTCACGCTGTTCTTAACATCTACGTCGACTACACATAAATTCTTACAATGGATGCCAATATTACTGGCCGGGTTACTCAACCACCATAATTTTATTGTGGCGGGATCTACAGTCGCTTTATGCTGCCAATCTTTAATAGTGGGTGGTTTACCACCCGGGATCAGCGGGAACACACGGAAGCCCATCTTCGCGAGGGCGAGAGCCTTATCTATCATGTTGACCTTCGCTGGTTTCTGATGTAATCGTCTATGGCTCTTCTTATAATAGCCGCAACGCTCCTATCCTGGCGGGCTGCGATGTCCTTGAGTATCTGGAACTGAGCACTCGACAACCGGAACCCGAAGTTTTTCTCTTTCGACTCTTGACCCATAAGCACCTCTTATTGTTTGACGTTGCCCAACCTTTACCATAGAGAAAACCAGGTGTCAACAACTATTAAACGAATGTCCATTGGATATCACAGCAGGCAAGCTGAGCGGCTGTGATGATGCCTTTCTTCTCATTTAAGACAGTGCTGAACAGGGCACAGCCAGTGCCGCAAGGGAGGCGCTCACCAAAAACAGTCACGGAGTTGGGGCAGTGCTTTACACTGCCCTCTATACGAAGTATACCTTCCACCACGGCGCCACGGGCTCTTACCATTATCATAAATCACCTCTTTAAATGGAGATCTTGGAAGTTGTATGAGGAGAATCGGAGGCCTTACGGACACCCCGCTTCCAAGATCATAGATTATTTTTATGTTTTATTTTCACCATGCATAGTCCATATTTATAGAGTCGGAAGAGCTTTGTCAAGGTTTTTATATATGAGGTTTTGATTGTTTCACGCCATCCACATACATCCAAAGATGTGCGGATGGGAGGGATAGGCTGCGGAGACCCATATAAGTAGGGTCTTAACGGATCACCGCAAATAAAATATCCATAAAGTTTTTGAGGTGTGGATACGGCGAAAACCCTTGATTTTAGGGGAATCCCACCCCTTCTCCCCTATATATATCCATAAGTATTATTATTATTATTAATATATTGGAAAGTAGTAGGCTGTATCATAGATAGAGCTGTATCATAGATAGACTTATGTATGGTAGGTGGAGCGCTGTATGTAGGATAGAGGGTTAACACTTATAGGGAAGTTTTACCCCCCCAAATTAGTGGATATCTGTGGATATTTTCGGCCGAAACCCTTGAGGCTGTAGGGTTTCGGCTGTTTTCGGGCGGTGGATATCTGTGGATATCTGTGGAGAGCCTTGGTGGGTGCGGATCTTAAGGTCGGAAAGGGTGCTTTTCGGTCCTTTTTAGCCTTTTCTCTATCTTTTTGGTGAACTCTGTTTATAATATGAACAGGTTACATTAAATGAATGGGATTCAGTGTTTTTCACGTCTTTTTCGGAATGTTCCACGGAATTAGGCTTTTTTCGAGCGAGTAACGTAGATTGCTTTAGCGACCGGTATTTTTATTCGCGAACACTGTTATCGTAAAATAACGATGTTTTTTACTTGACATAGTGTTTGGATAAGAGTATGAGTGGGGTAACATATTATATTTATTAGGAGTTCTAAATTTGGCCAAGCCCAGAGTTGCTAAAATAAATGAGAACGGAAAGCAAGACACTCGTCCTATTAAATATACCAGGGCTTTTGTCTTGTCCGAGCTTAAATCCATGCTACTCCAAGCGCGGAGCAACAAAGATATATTCCTTCTCGGTGATTTGTTTGAGAGCCGTGACTATCATACGAATCGTTTCTCAGAGTGGAGGGAAAAGTGGTTGGATGACACCGAAATTTCGGGTCTCTTTAGCCGTTTGAAGAGTATTTTTGAGTACAGACTCAATAAAGCCGGGCTTCTTGGGATAACGAACTCCACACTCACTATACTCAACCTGAAGCATCATTATGATTGGAAAGATAAGACCGAGGTAGATCAGAATATCACGATGAGACCAGAGGACTGGCTCGATAAGGTGATGAGATGAACTCGGAGCAGTTGGCTACACTCACCAAACTACATGACGACTTCCTGTTCTACGCTCCTCATTGCTTGAAGATAAGAGCTAAGAGGTCCATCGATATTGACGGGTCGCCGCAGAAGATAATACCTCTCAATCTTAACACAGCACAAAAGTATATACATGGTAGGCTCGAAGCCCAGAGAAAAGAGAAGGGCTATGTGCGAGCGCTGCTGCTAAAAGGCCGTCAGCAGGGATGTTCAACGTATGTCGAGGGTAGATTTTTCCATAAAACAACCCAGGGTTTTGGCCTTAAAACTTTTATCCTTACACATGAAGACAAGGCCACAACAAACATATTCAGGATGGCCAAACGCTACTATAAACACTGCCCCCCTGTGATGCAGCCCCAGATAACCTTATCCAATGCTAAAGAGTTGTACTTTGACAAACTTGACAGCGCTTATGGTGTGGGCACCGCGGGTTCAGGGGATGTTGGGCGATCCGATACCATCGACCTTTTTCATGGATCTGAGGTTGCCTTCTGGAACAACACAGCAGCTATTAAAACAGGTGTACTCCAGGCTGCTGAGGCGGCTCAGGAGATTATTCTTGAGTCCACAGCTAATGGTATGGGTAATATGTTCCATCAGATGTGGCAGGACTCTACAGCCGGGAAAGGTAAGTATATAGCCATCTTTGTCCCATGGTACTGGCAGGAAGAGTACCGTGAGGTTGTGCCTGAAGACTTCGAGCTTACAACAGAAGAGGCCGCCTATTTCAGGGCTTATAAAGATAACGGCCTTACGAGTATGGGGCAGATGGTCTGGAGGCGTAACAAGATTGTTGAGCTTCGAGATCCTAAACTCTTTATGCAGGAGTACCCAGCAACGGCGGCGGAAGCTTTTCAGGTCACAGGGCATAATGCTTTAATACAGCCTGAGATAGTGCTGCTGAGTCGTAAGGCTCAAAATGTCGTCCCTTATGGTTCCTACGTTATCGGGTGTGATCCTGCCCGGGAAGGCGATGATTTAACCGCCTTTATAAGAAGACAGGGCCGAAAAGCCTGGGGCCTTGATATACATGAGAAATTGGATGATATGGCGAAAGCAGGACTCGCAAGGAAAATTCTTGATACTGAGCCTGTTGATAGGATGTTCATCGATCGCGGCGGCGGATCTGGTATGTATGACCGCTTGGTCGAGATGGGATATGGGAAGAGAGTATCCTTAATAAACTTTGGGCATAAGGCGCTTGATGAGAAGAAATATGCCAACCGCAGGGCTGAGATGTGGTGTGAGATGCGCGACTGGTTAGAGTCTGAGATGGAAACTGAAATTCCTGATAGTGATTACCTGCAGGCTGATCTGGTTGCCCCTGGATTTAAATATACCTCAATCACTCAAATTCTTTTAGAGAAGAAGGAAGATATAAAAAAGAGAATAAACAAATCTCCTGATGGTGGTGACGCTCTGGCTTTAACTTTTGCGGAGCCGGTTGCTGTACGGGAAGTTTTTATACCTGTGCAGACGTACGAACCTATGGATGCTGTGATAGGATACTAATATGATAAAAGAAAAAGATAGAATCGAAGACACTGCCGACGACGACGATCGCATGGCTACTATCAGCGCTCTTGCCGAGAATATCCTTAAAAAGAGAGATGAAGCTGTTGAGTACCGTGCTGCTTCGGGCGTTGAGAGACGTTGGCGCCAAGACGAAGAGGCTTTCGATGGTGCTGATACAGCGTCCAAAACATCTATGCTGGATTACGCAACAGGTACATCCTACACAGTCGGTGGATCAGAGCCGAGGCGCAGCCAGGTCGTGGTTAATATTATAAGAGGTAAGTGTGAAGTCGCTGAGGGCCGCTTCTCAGATATTCAGCTTCCCGTCGATGACCGTAATTGGGGTTTGAAGATCACTCCCGTGCCTGAGCTATCAAAAAGTCTTAAGGACGATAGACCTGCTGCAATGGGCGGCCAGCCAATCATGGATAAGAAGACAGGTCAGCCGGTTAAGATATCAGATGTTGCCCGGTCGGATAAGGAGCGCGCACGGGAGAAGATGCGGGCCATGGAAGACGAGATCGATGATCAGCTCACTGAGTGCGGGTTCAATGGAGAGTCCAGAAAGCTTATCCGCGCCGCTGTTAGGTCCGGCACTGGAGTTATGAAGGGCCCTGACGTTGTGAAGCGTCTGAAGAAAACCTGGGCAGCTCAGCAGGACGGAGATGAAGAGGTGCACGTACTCCAGATTAAAGAGGAGATGAAACCAGCCTCTAAGTGGGTCGACCATTGGAACGTCTTTCCGGACCCTGATGTAGGCGAAGATATAGGTAGAGCGGCTTATATATGGGAGAGAGACACGATACTGCCGAGAGAGCTGCGGAACCTGATTGGAGTTAAAGGGTACATCACAGATCAAGTATACGCTGCCCTGCGTGAGGAGCCTATCCGGCTCAGCGTCGGCGTAGATAAGAGAAGCCAGAAGTATAAGATCAACCGCTCAACAGTCAGCCTGGGCTCGATGTATGAACTTTGGTATTACCATGGAGATCTGAACCGCGAGGACCTTGAGGTACTCGGGGTCGACGTGGACCACGATGATATTTCTGAGTCTTTCTCGGCCTGCCTCGTATTTGTAAACGACAGGCCGATCAAGGCAATGCTCAACACTTTAGATACAGGCGACCTGCCTTATGACTTCTTCCAGTGGACCACTGTTAATGGATCTCCTTGGGGTATAGGCATTCCCCGTATGATGATATGGCTCCAGCGGATCATCACGGCAGCCTGGAGGGCAATGATGGACAATGCCGGCGACTCTGCCGGGGCCAACATAATCATGGGGCCGGGTGTTCATCCCGGGGACAACAAGTGGGAGATCACAGGCAAGAAGATATGGCGCATCCTTGACGATGACGCTGACGTGCGCAAGGCGTTCAACCAGTTCCAGATCCAGAACAATCAGAAAGAGCTGCAGGATATTATAGATCTGGCTTTGAGATTTGTGGATATGGAGACGTCACTACCGATGCTGTTCCAAGGGGAGAAGGGTGAAGCGCCTGAGACCCTGGGCGCAACTAACATCATGGTTGACTCCAATAATGTGGCTTTGAGGAGTCGCGTTAAAATATATGACGACCAAGTGACCAGGCCACACCTCAGCCGTTATTACGACTGGAACATGCAGTACAACGATAAGTCGGATATTAAGGGTGATTATAATGTAGACGCCCGGGGAACTTCTGTATTACTCCAGAAAGATCAGCAGGCGCAGACGTTGATGCAGGTCCTGGCGGCAAAGGGTGATCCTGATATTAACCTTATAGTAGACTGGGAGAAGGCCGCAAGACAACTTTTCGCTGCCCTTAGACTCGATGTCCTTAAGTCTGACGAGGACTACGAAAAAGCTAAACAGGAGCGGGCACAGCAGCCACCGCCGTCAGATCCAAGGATCGAAGCCGCGAAGATGAAGGTCGAAGGCGAGATGCATAAAGCTCAGCTCGTGCAGCAAAGCGACATGTCCGAGATCCAGACCAAAGGCCAGATGATGCAGTCAGAACTCCAGTTTAAGATGGAGGAGGCGGAGCGTCAGCGTCAGCACGACAGGGCTATGGAGGAGATGAAGCTCAATGTCAAGATGATGGAGCTTAGCCAGGCTCAGGGGATCAGCCTTGAGAAGATTAAATCTGATCTAATGAGAGACCAAATGAAGTTGAAGACTCAGATATCACTCGCGGGTCCTGATAAGAAAGGGCCTCAAATATTAACGCCTCCCGTCGAGCCTGAAGGTAGGGCAAAAGACGGCCGGGCATTTCAAGATTAGGAGACGACCATGAAATTTGTAACGGAGAGCGAGCTTAAAGTTATACTGAGAAACTTTGAGAGGAAGATACTCAGCTCATTGGAGCCAAAGGTAGCGGAGCCCGAAGTGGCCAAACCAACGGTTGAGAAGATACCCAGACGAAAGTTCAGGGGTAAGAAATGAAGTTTAAACCAGGAAGCTTTTATCGTCACTCAGCCGGCCGCTGCATTTATATCACCGGCACCGTTGAGACGATTAAGTGGGGCGCCATGCTTGTTGTAGAGGAAACAGACATCACGGGCCATGGGGTAAGCTGTATTGACAGCGATACTGATGACATCCATGACCAATGGACTGAGATCGGCAAGGAAGAATTTATGGAGGTTTTTAATAGTGTTCAAATGGTTTCGAAAAGAACTGCCTCCGCTTGAAGCGGCGCTCCCTGTTACGGCAGGCGAGAAGGGCAGGCTTGACAGGCACTCACCCACTTGGATGTTTCTGAGCGGCTGGGCGGCTGAGGAGCTTGCAAGACTCAGAGCGAAGAATGATGGCGTATCTCTTAATGAAGTTGAGACCGCTGTTATTAGAGGTAATATAAGATGTTTAAAGAATATTCTCGCTCTTCCGGATAGTCCGGGGAGAGGGATACTAAATAAACGAGCCGGATACCCGCCTCAAAATCACTCACAAATGACTGAGTGAAGGAGAAAGATATGGAACATGTACAAGGGCAAGTAAGCGAGGCAGAAGAGGCTCAGATGCGTTCAGAGCTGTTTAAAGAGGTTTTCGAGGGAGAAGCGCCCGTTCAGGCCGCGGAACCCGTAGAGGATATCTACTCACGGCCAGAACCGAAGCCTGATGCCCTGGCGAAAGAAGATGAGATCACACCGGTGCAGGAAGCCGATAACGCCTTCCAGAAGACACTCGACGACATCAACACCCGCCTGACAATGCTGGATACACTTGAGAACCGCTTAAAACAGACAGAGCGCAGGCTCGGCTCGGTGCAAAATGAAGTGTTCAACGCGAAGAAAGTTGCGGAGACAGTTAAAGAAGCGCCTACCGAAGCAGAGATGGCCACGGCTGCAAAAACAGACAAAGCCTGGAATGATCTTAAAGAAGACTTTCCAGAGTGGGCCGTTGCCATTGAAGCGAAGATCGCTGCCTCTCAAATAAAAATGCCTGATGTAGGGAATCTAAGAGAGAACCTGGACAATGTCAGCAAGACAATGATCACAGGCCCGGCTCTTGAGCGACGTCTCGTGAGTATGATGCACCCTAAGTGGGAGCAGACTATTCTGTCGGCGGAGTATGAGAACTGGCTTGCGACACAGCCTGCCAACATACAGACCCAGGCTTTGAACGGCGAGACGGCTGATGAGGCTGTGGACGTTCTCAACAGGTTCCGGGACTTCCGTATTAGAAGTGCAAACCCATCGAAGATAGCAAGCGCCAGGAAAGATCGACTTGAGAGCTCTGTTGCTACGCCGACGAGCGGGAAGTCCCGCCCGGCGAAGTCCGAAGCGGATATGTCGACTCCTGAATTACGACAAACAATTGCAAACGAGGTGTGGCAGGAATGACCACACAGGAGACATAAAATATGCAGAAATATAGCACCCCAATAGCAGCGCGGAATCTTATCCGTGCTGAAATGAAAATGTTGAAACATGCCGAGCCGATCCAGGTTCTTGGATCTTTCGGATCACAGAAAGAACAACCTTTAAACAAAACTGATACCATTGTATTCAGACGGTTGCAGCCTTTTAATGCGACTGCTGCAGAAGTTCCTAACATTACGGCCTCGAGCTTTATTACATCTGAGGGAACGACTCCGAATGCAAACACTATCAGCTATACTGATGTCACCGTAACTCTTGAGCAGTACTCTGTATTATTCAAGTTTTCCAGCAAAGCGGCCCTTATGTATGAGGATGATATCCCCAATGATATGGCTAAACTGACTGGACAGACTCTTGGCGAAGTTGCTGAGCTGGTCTGCTACGGAGCAATTAAAGCAGGGTCCAATGTTATCTACGCCGGCTCTGTATCTACCAGAGCAACCGTTACAGCTGTTGTAACTCTTGCAAAACTGCGGTCCGCGGCCAGATCCATGGAGAGCAACCGCGCAAAACATGTAACCAGTAAGATTGCCCCTGGACCCAACTTTGGTACGTCCTCTGTTGAGAGTGCATATATTGTGTTTATGCACACTGACATGAGTGCCGATATCCGGGACATCCCAGGATTCACCAAGAGAGTTGATTATGGGTCGGCTATCAAACCTGTTCATGCCCGTGAAATCGGTGCCATCGAAGAGTTCAGATTCGTTACCTCTCCTCTCTTTGTCCCCTTCCTCGCGGCCGGTGTTGCAGTGGGCTCAACAGGCCTTGTGGCTGCTGACTCTACCAATATCGACGTCTATCCGATGGTAATCATGGCAGAAGAAGCGTGGGGTCATGTGTCCTTGAAGGGGCATAACTACACAGCGATCTCTCCCACAATCATCCCAGCGTCGCAGAAAAACCATGCTAATCCATCCGGTATGTTCGGATACGTCGGCGCAGATTTCTGGTACGCAGCGGTTCGTTTGAACGAGAACTGGATGACGCGTATTGAGACAGGTGCAACTGATCTTTAAGGAGGTATGACATGAGTCAAAGTATAAAACAAAGACTCCAGGCAATGAGTACCCTGATCGACGTGAAGGAGCTTCGACCGTTGATTGAGTCGATCCTCACCGATCTGGGTGTACTCAGAACGCCTGTAGTAGCTGGTGTGACTGATTACACCGCCGGGAGGGCGGAGATTGTTAAACTTGTAACCGATTACACTGCTGGAAGGGCAGAAATTGTCAAGCTTGTAACCGACCTGACAGCGGCCAGAACGGCGTTAGTCAACGCCCGTGTGGCGCTCACTAATATAGGTTTGTCTGATGGTGCGATTACAATAGGGTCAGCCGCGGCCAAGGTTAAATCAACCGCGACCATTAACCACTTGGTTGATGGTGTCTTCTATACGAAGGGCGCCACGGATGACTTCTGGGTGCTGACAGGGTTTGACTGCACAAATGCACAGTTTAATAAATGTCTGCTGTGCATCGACTCGTCCGCCGCCATGCAGATTGTTGCGGGCACGGAAGGTGCCAGTGCCGGGGCTGTAGTGCTGGGAGCAATCCCGGCATCCTACTCAGTTGTAGGCATGGTACTGGTTAACCCGACAGGGACCGGTGATTTTACCGGTGGAACCACAGACCTTAACGATGGCACGGTTGTACCGAACGCCGTCTATACAGACCTGGCGTTTCATCCTGATACATTCGCAGCACCCGCGGCTATTACAGCGACCAACCCGGCAGCTGTAACAGCGACCAACCCGGCAGCCGTGACAGCCGTTGCGCCTGCTGCATTAACATTAACATCCTAACCTATAAGGAAAAGGTGATAAGATGAATTTAGAAGAATCCAGAGGCGGAACATTATGTCTCTCCAAAGCGGGGCTTGCAATTGGAAGTACCCCTGCCCAACTGGCAATCGCAGCTCCTAACGGGGCAGGTGTGGACTTTGTTATCAACGGTACTTTGTACCATAAAGCAGATATAGCTTCAGTAGCTGTAACAGCGCAGGCCATTCAGCCGGCCCTGTATACTTGTCTCTATCTGGTTCAGTTGAATGCCGCCGGAACACTGTCCACCGTTAAAGGGACACAGGTTCTGACCGCGGCACTCGCTGCCAAATCGGCCGTTCTTAAATGGCCCGAGCCGACCTCAGCACTTTACTGCCCGATCGGGGCCTACAAGGTGGTGACCGCTCTGACAGCGACGTACACCGCTGCGACCACGGATCACGATGCGGCCAATGTAACCACAACTTACATTGACTTGATGTGCATTCCGCCTTCACCATTGACAGCATAATCTAACCGGGGGGCTTAAAAACCCCCCCCATCTTTAAGGAGTAACGAATGAGTAAAACAGTAGAAGCGCATACGGGTGAACTCGGAAAAGGCAAGTCTATCAGCTTGTCAGAGATCAGTAGCTCCGCAGGTATCGAGCCGGTCTCAGAGAACGACTTTGCCAAAAATGTAAGCCAGGAAGCTTTCATGAATGATCTCCTCACCATTGTTGTCGCTGAGGATAATTCCAAGAATGCCCTGCCGGTCATTGTGCCAAGTGTAAATGGTATTAATCAGCCGATTGTAAGGGGGCACCGAGTGAAAGTGAAAAGAAAATATATTGAGGCTCTGGCCAGGTGTACGTACACCAGGTACGAGCAGCAAACCCCGGACCCGTCGAAACCTGAAAATATAAGAATGCTGGAGAAAACAGCTCTGGTGTACCCATTCACTGTTTACGACGACCCGCACCCAAATGGGAGAGAGTGGCTGCAGGCAATATTAAAAGGCGCATAAATGACTTTCCTTCAACTATGTCAGCGGCTTAGGAGCGAGACCGGTATATCAGGGACCGGTCCCTCAACCGTTATAGGGCAGACGGGTGATCTATTACGGGTGGTTCAGTGGGTCTCTTCCGCTTATGAGGATATACAAAACGCTCGCCCCGACTGGCAGTTTGCTCAGACGAGCTTCAGCTTTCCGACAATATCCGGCACCGCTACGTACACGCCGGTGGCGGTCAGTATTACAGATTTACTGTCGTGGAAGAATGATGACTTTAGAGTTTACCTGGCGGCCGCGGACGAGACTTTTCTGGCTTATCTACCATGGGACGCGTTCAGAGCGGCATACCAGTTTGGAAGCCTGAGAGCTCAGACAGGGAAGCCGACGGTCGTAACTACAAAACCGAACGACTCCATTATTCTATGGCCGACTCCTGATGCTGTGTACACTATCGACGGGCAGTACTATAAGAAAGCTCGTACGATGACAGCCAATGCGGATGAGCCTGTGTTTAAGAGTAACTTCCACCTGGCCATTGTGTGGCGTGCTCTGATGTTTTATGGGGCGGACCTTGGAGCTGCGGAGGCATACGCTCATGGCGAGCGGGAGTACAACAAAATAATGAGGAAGCTGGACTTTGATCAGCTTCCTGAAATCACTTATGGGGCACCCCTCGCATGAAACTTCCGACAACCAGAACAGTTCCTGAGTATATCCCTTTTAAAGGAGGCCTTGACCTTGAGCTTCCTTCAATATCAAAGTATCCCGGGGCTCTCGACATATGCAAGAACTATGTAGCTGACTCCAGTGGCGGCTACTCCAGGGTAGACGGGTACGAGCGGTACTCCGGGCAGCCATCACCATCGGCGGCCGTGTATTACTACGTGCCTTTCACCGCAACGGATACCGTTGCTGTAGGGGACGACGTCACCGGGGCAGATAGTGGAGCCACGGGCACGGTTGTGACTGTCGGCACGGGCTACATCAACATTACAAAGGTTGTAGGTACGTTCCAGGAAGAGGTTCTAAACGTGAGCGGGTCCCCTGTGGGATCCGTCACAGGTGATCTTGTCTATAACGGTGAGACCACGCCGCTGCTGCATGCGACGGCTCTCGCGGCGGCGGCGGCTGATTACAGATCAGATATAACAGCCCCCACGGGCAGTGGCGCTATGCGCGGCCTGGGCATTTTAAAAGGGGTTCTTTACTGCTTCAGGGATAATGCAGGGGCAACGGCGGGCCTTATATATAAGGCGACAACCGCCGGCTGGGTGGCGATCACTCTCTACCACGAGATAAGTTTCGATACAGGCATTGCCACCATAGCAGATGGTGCCGCCGTCACACAGCTCGTGAGTGGTGCCACCGCGGTGGTTAAAAGAACAGTCCACGAGTCTGGAACCTGGGGTAGCACAGCCGCGGGCAGGCTTATACTTACCACAATTGTGGGTACATTTAGTGCGACCAATGATATCCAGGTAGGGGGTGTTACAAAGATGACATCGACCAGCCTGGCAACACAAATAGCGATCCTCCCCGGGGGCCGATATGAACTCAGGAGCTACAATTTTTATGGCAGCCTTAATACCCGGAGACTTTACGGCGCTGACGGGGTGAACCACGGCTTTGAGTTTGATGGCGATGTCTATGTGCCGCTACACACCGGCATGACAACGGACACGCCTGAATATGTATACACATTTAAAAACCAGCTTTTTCTCTCATTTAAAGGGTCATCTCAAAACTCAGGCATAGGATCGCCATACCAGTGGACCGCTGTCTCAGGCGCGGCAGAGATTGCCCTCGGAGATGATATAACAGGGTATATAGGACTGCCAGGTAAAACGATGGGCATACTATCCAGGAACTCAAGCAGTCAGCTCATAGGCAGCTCAGTGGCGGACTACGTTCTGGACAGCATATCCGATGAAGTCGGGGGTATTGCCCGCACGGCGCAGAGAATAGGGCAGGCTTACTGCCTGGACGACAGGGGTATAGTGATGATATATCCCACAGATAAGTACGGCAATTTTGAGCAGAGCACAGTCAGTCGGAGGGTGCAGACTCTTATCCGGGCGATGCGCCCCGTTGTTGTGGCCTCGACAGTTTACAGGTCTAAGAACCAGTACAGGCTCTATGGCAGCGATGGCACGGGAATATGCATGACCATTCTTGACCGGGGTCACGCGTTCACAAAATTCATATACCCTGATAATATGGTCTGCGCCGTGTCCGGAGAGGACACGACAGGCAAGAATATCATTTTCCTCGGATCGGATGAGGGGATGGTGTACCAGGCTGATAAAGGCAGCAGCTTTGACGGAGCGGCGATCGAGGCGTTTATAGGCCTGCCTTATAATCACTCAAAGAGCCCATCAAATATCAAGTCGTATCGCAAGGTTATAGTTGAGATGACGGGAAGCGGGTACTCCTCGTTGAGTTACTATCCGTCTTTCTCTTACGGGAGCACAGATATCCCTGAGCACCCTGCTCAGACACTTATCAGCGAGTCTACAGGGGGATACTGGGATGTGTCCAATTGGGACGAGTTCTTCTGGGATGGCGTGGCTGTTGGGAATACTTCTCTCAGCATAACAGGCAATGGTACAAATATGGCCCTGACAATCTACGGCAACAGTGCAATTGATTTAGGTCACAGACTTGATGGTGTGATAATACATTATATAACCAGGAGAATGATACGATGAGCACATACGATGATCTGGATGATATCCTTCCGAGAACCCTTGGCAGATCAGCCACAATAAACACTTTGGATGATAAGGTCGCGGCGGCGTTCGCATTACTTCCGGATGAGACTAAGCTAAAACTGGGAACGGTAAACTTTGCCGTCGATACAGGCATTGCTGACGCTTACCTCGTGGCTCTGCCCCATGATCCTGGCAGCTACGTTGATGGTTTAAAGGTGCGTATGAGACCTTTATACACAAACACCGGGGCGGCTACAGTCAATGTAAACTCGCTCGGAGTAAAATCAATCAAGCTTGCGAACAGCTCTAACCCGGCGGCCGGTGACATCAATGCCGGCGCAGCGGTTGAGCTGATATACAGCTCATCTACAGGATTCTTTCACATTGCTCCTAACTCGAGCGTGGCAGCGGCAGCAGCCGTGGTAAGTGCTGCGGCAGCTCTGGTATCCCAGAACGCAGCTTCGGCGAGTGCATCGGCAGCATCTCTTTCTGAGGCAGCAGCCGCAGTCAGTGAGACGAACGCGGAAACTGCTGAGACCAACGCGGAGACAGCCCAGACAGCGGCTGAACTTGCAGAGACTAACGCTGAGACTGCACAGACAGCGGCAGAACTGGCTGAAACTAATGCCGAAACCGCTGAGACTAATGCGGGCGTATCAGCCGCAGCCGCTGCGGCGGACCTTGTCCTGACAAACGCAGATGTGGTTCTGACTCATGCCGACGTGGTTCTGACTCACGCAGATGTCGTTCTTACAAACGCAGACGCGGCAGCAACAGCAGCTGATGTCCTGACAACCAACGCAGATGTCGTTCTTACCAATGCAGACGCGGCAGCAACAGCAGCTGATGTCCTGACCACAAATGCCGATGTTGTTTTAACCAACGCCGACGCTGCCTCAACAGCGGCAGATGTGATCACGACAAACGCAGATGTTGTTTCAACCAATGCAGACGCTGCTTCAACAGCCATAGATGCCGCTGCCACAGCAGCCGACGTGGTCACGACAAACGCAGACGTGGTCACGACAAACGCAGACGTAGTAACGACTAACGCCGACGCTGCCTCAACCGCAGCCGATGCCGCTTCAATCGCCACTATTTATGACAACTTCGATGACCGATACCTCGGCGCCAAGGCCAGTGATCCTACCGTCGACAACGACGGTGATGCTCTTTTAACTGGTGCGCTGTACTTCAACACAGTATCAAACACGATGAGGGCCTATAACGGGGCGGCGTGGGGGGATGTTAACGCAAGCATCTCCGATACGGCGTATGGAGCGGGGTGGAATGGGGCCACTACCACAGCGCCGAGTAAAAATGCTGTCTACGACAAGATGGAGACCAAGGCCGATAAAGGAGCAAACTCAGACATAACCAGCCTTGCTGGACTTACAACCCCTCTAACCGTAGCTCAAGGAGGTCAAGGATCTGCTACTCTTGCAGACGGTGGATTGCTTGTCGGTGCTGCGGCTGGGCCGGTTGAAGTAGTAGCCCCCGGAGCCACGACAGAGATTCTTGTGGGCGGTGGTGCTGGAACTAACCCTGTGTGGACAACAGTAACTGGAACTGGCGCACCTGTTAAGGCAACGAGTCCTACTTTGGTAACCCCCTTACTTGGAACGCCAACCAGCGGAACATTAACAAACTGCACTGGACTCCCAACTGGCGGAGTTACGATGGCAGCTACTGCTAAAATTCTTGGTAGAGCAACTGCTGGTGCTGGTGTAGCTGAAGAAATTGCTGTGACAGGTTCTGGAAGTGTGGTGCTTGCTACAAGTCCAGCTTTAGTAACCCCTGCCCTTGGAACCCCTGCAAGCGGTGATTTAACTAATTGTACAGCAGTTCAAATAGTAACTGACCTGACTCCGCAGCTTTATGCTGACCT
>ERZ891376.8-NODE-8-length-55650-cov-56.632089_pt1 | contig 55650 bp, 55 predicted proteins | sample MGYA00520906_ERZ891376 | MGnify/ENA primary metagenome ERZ891376 (study PRJEB32303, sample SAMEA104408695) | aquatic metagenome | biome: Brackish water; feature: Chemocline; material: water | place: Baltic Sea | collected 2014-10-18T08:59:00 | depth 139 m ...
GGGGCCGCGCATCCTACACGCGGGAAAGAGGGTAAAATGAAAAAAGGATATGTGGTATACCAAAATGGTTACGTTGTTTTCGGGTTCGGCGAGACAAGAAAATCGGCACTTGATAACGCCCACGAATGGACTGATTTTGATGATTCAGACGTTAAAGAATCATATGAGGCAAACCACGGTGATATGGTAATTGAAGAAATCAGCGGCGATCATTTGAATACGCTGATGACTTCAGAAGATCCTGCGAATTGTTTTTGTTGGGATTAACCCCGAACCCGCGCCCCTGAGCAATCGGGGGCGGTTAAACTTAACGAGGAGATTGTTATGAAAATTAAAATATTAAAAGGGCAAGAAGTCTGCGCCGCCTACTCATTGCGAAACATCCCGCTGAAATTGTGGGTATCAGCAAAGAGAAGAGCGGCAGAGGAGAACACATCAATCCGGCAGATTATTCTTGATAGCCTAAACGCCTACCTCAATCCCACCTGAACGTGCCTGCGGGGACCGGGTTATTCCGGTCCCCAATTCGCTATGACTTTTTTTATCTATGCCCCATGTGCTCTTGAGCCATCCTTACCACGACACCCTGACCGCGCCGCGCCGGTGGTTTAGGTTTGATCCGATCCATTGCATCACCAATTTGTGATTTTATAGATTTTCATTTATTCGCTTCTCCGCAATTTTGAAATACTCTGAATCAAGCTCTATGCCGATAAAGTTTCTATTTAAATTTTTGCAAGCAACCCCGGTTGTTCCCGAACCCATGCAGAAATCTAAAACCGTTTCACCCTCGTTTGTGTAGTTCTTGATTAGGTATTCCATAAGGGCTACTGGTTTTTGGGTTGGGTGTTCAACTTTCTCAGAACTACGGTTGAAAACTCCATTTATTTTTAATTGAGATGTTGGATATTTTAATAACATGTTTTCTCTCTTTTGTATTTTATTATTAGACTCCCCGATGTTTTCATCAGCCTTACTTGAACACAATGAATTTTTACTTAGTTTTCTTAATTCTTCCACAGTTCGTTTTTCCATAATTGGATTGTATATACTCTGTGTTTTATAGAAAACACTTATAACTTCGTGCTGTTTTAATGGTCTTTTTTTAGCCATCATGCTTCCAGTCTTTATATTTTTGCACCAAATCCAATCATACTTATAATTCTTAATATTACTCATTCTTAAAGCAGAAGAAAATGGCTCACTTCCAAACAAAACAATAGCTCCATTCGGTTTAATAACCCTGTTTAACTGCTCCCACATCGGCTCAAAAGGTATAACACTATCCCATTTACACGCTGTAGTTCCGTAGGGTGGGTCGCAAAGAATCATATCAATACTTCCATCGGGAATATCCCTCATCTTCTCCAAGCAATCGCCCTGTATCAGTTCAATCTTTGGCATAGTCTTTCAACTCCTTCTGCTCCAATAATTCGACAGATACGCTGGTTTTAAAATAATTGCCTGTTTCCTCATGTATCCCATCAGCACCGAAATGATATCGCTCCGGGATGTCAAATTCGTGGGCTGAGATGCATATCAGCAACAGCGCAAGCAAAGCCAACATTGGTATTACTATTTTTGCTTTCATTCTCCCCTCCCGGTTTCCGCTTGATATTTTTTCCAGTGTTTTTCTGCGTGTTGCTCCCAGGTCAACAAAGTTCTGATTCCAAGCATAATTCTGAAAGTCTTAGATCCGGCATGTTCAATCTTGTGGCACTCGTCACATAATGCAATGCCCAATTTATCATGATTCTTTTTAGCCATGCCGCCTCCGGTACGGTGGGCCAAACAGACATCAACCCAAGTGGCTCCGCAAAAATCACATGGCTCCGAGCGAATCCATTCCCGGTATTTTTTGTCAACGTGGGTTATTGGTTTCGGTATTGGTGTCATGGTTTCCTCATGCAAATAGTTTTAGTTGGCTTGCTTCGGACTCTATTCTTTTTGCAGCGATCTCGCAGTATTTCTCGCTGATTTCTATACCTATCCATTTTCTGCCAAGGCGCTCACAGGCTATTGCGGTGGTGCCGGAGCCGAGGAATGGGTCATATACTATGCCGCTTGTTTTGCTGTCCTGTAGGAGTTTAAATAATAGTGTTTTTGGTTTTTGACTTGGGTGTCCCGTAAACGTATCACCCGTAAACGATGCAGCAACCGTTGAGTTGATAAAATAGTGTGAATATAATTTATAATTCTTCTCGCCGTTGCGCTCAAATATTCGCTCATATTGTGAACCGCACCCTGTCTTTTTGTCCCATATGTGAACGGCTGAATAGTCCAACACAAAATCTACCTTTGATGTCCAGAATATGAGTTGCTTACAATTTAATTCACCCAACGCTAATATTTTAGATTCATCATATTTATACTTACCAACATGGTAATCAGGATATGGCGGGTCGGTCAGTACCAAATCCACCGGCTCAAGTTGCGGCATGATTTCAAGGCAGTCGCCGTGGTACAATTTTCCGAGCTTTGTCTCGTAGTATGGTGTCATTTAAGATCCTCAAGCCTGATAACAGTTATTTTTGGCTCCCACCGCATGGCCTTACCGCCCCGCTTCACCTTGATTTTTCTCCACGCGTGGACCTCAAGGCTTGCACCTGGGCATCTTAGCCATGCCTCGGCATTCTCTCGCTTGTCCTCTGTAATTTTTTTAATATGGGCCGAGTTCCCACTGCCGGCGCAACACTGGACACCAATAACGCCATTGGGGGTGGCCGCGATTATATCGATGATCCCAAAAAGGTCGATTCTCTGCCCTGGCCGAATGCCACGCCGTGGATCGTTTTTTCCAAACTGGATCCAGCGCTCTACAACTCCGCACATTATCCCCTGGTCTTTAAATCGCTTTATGGTCCTTTGTGTTGGAGTCATGGTGCCCCCCACTGTGAAGCCATAGCGTCTGCAATTCCATGATATGTGATGCTTCTTAATTTCCACCTGTTTTTTGAGGGTGATATTTTATTTTGTCCCGAAGCCGTTTGATTTTCCCATCGAACCTGTGGCCGATTATGACAAACATCTGTTTTTTTACCTTTCGAACTTAAATTTTTAGTCCATGTTGGATTCAAAATATTTGTAGGGTTCAATTTTGGTAAACCCTTGATCCATAAACAAGTCGCTTTGCTATGCGGATGTCCAAACTGCCACGGTTGAATTATTTGATCTGGTTTCCGATATTTTGTTGACATTATTCCTATCGGATTTTCAATAGCTATTTTAGGACAACAGCAATTTACAAACATCATAAAAAAATCAATGCCTTGTTGCTGCCGGCCGTCCGCAATCTTTTCTTTGAACCATCTGGCACCACTTGAACACAAATGCGTACACGGAGGGAATGCTATTATCATATCCCACTTTTCTTTTAATACTGGAATAACATCACCGAATATATGACGCCCAGGTGATTCGGTTGGTAAAATATCGCAAGACCATGCATCATGTCCGTTTTTAGTAAATGCGTCTCTTACAATTCCTGAAAACTCACACGCAATTAATATTTTCATAACTCCAAATCCTCCAACCCAGGATACTTAGCGTCTCGATAAGTTTTAATCAATCCGACAATAAAAATAACGGTTGCCAAAAATACGAGTCCGAACCATATTGCGGTTGAGTGATTAATTATCCAAATCATGATTTGCTCCTGGTGGTCATTCATGTTATCCCCCTCCTTACACTCGTTAATTATTCAGCTCGATAAGTTTTCACCAGACCGACAATAAAAATAACGATTGCCGAAAATACGAGACCGAACCATATTGCGGTTGAGTGATTAATTATCCAAGTCATGGTTTACTCCTGTGTGTGGTATCCTTACTGGTTCTCTCTGTTACCTTCTGCAAGCATCTGAACCATCTCCGCAATCCAGGTAAAAACAGCAAGGAGGAGCATAGCCTGTCTCATGCTGTCCACATTGTGAGGATATAAGACCCGACCTCCTCTCGGACAATATATGCCTGCGCCTATATCTAATCCACATGCGTTTCCGGGCACGGATATATGTTCCGGTCCCCACTCTCCCCATGTTACTCTTAAAGACATTTCTGGCTTATAAAGCGGTTCTTTTTTGCCGTCATATTCAAACAGACTGTCGAAACCACAACTATCAAGCCACTGTCGGCCCATGTTGGTTATCGCGGTTTGAATATTTTCTCTCGTGAGGCCGGAATCCTTTACATCTGTCTTAAATGCCGGAAAGAGTTTGATAGAAAATTCCCAAGAACCCAGGTGATCACTTACCGAACCACATAAACCAGCTATTTGATAGCTCATGAAGGCATCCTCCTTACACTCGTTAATTATACCAAAAATTCCAAGATGTTAATCAATATCCCATCCCCACAATTACGCTGCATACATATTCTTCCGGCTCTGTGTTTCCTGTGTAACAATTCCGTCCTAAAAATCTGTTGCCGGCCATTACCGGCTCGTTTCCGCAGCAAGAGCAAACCGCCGCTTTTTTCTTCTGTAATTGAATAATCTTTTTGGGTTTTGGTTCTTTCCGGTGAGGATTCTTAATGCAATATTTTTTCTGCGATGTCCTCTTATGTTTTTTCCGGCAACCATCGCATAAATCCCGATTCGACCCGTAAACACCGCACTCAAAAGTTTTTCCGCATTCACAAATAACCCTGAAACCGATCAGCTTTCCTTGTGGGTTCAAAATTTTTTCGTTCATGGCTTACCTCCTATCTATCAATAATTTCTGGCATAAATATTGCTTCCAATGTCTTTTTCATAAAAACAGGTAAATAAGAGTCAAAAACAGGCAAAAAACGACCTAAACTATTGATATAATTCCGTACAACATCACAACAGGCAAAATGGTGTTCGAAATCATTATAAGATAAGCTAGTCTCTTTTTCTATTTGTATTCTCATAACATACTCCATATATACTATATATACTAGCTTTTCTCTATTAAGATAAAGACCTTGCCTGTTGTGGCTGTTGCACCCGCACTGGTAGCGGTTTTGCGAATGGTTTTTCTTGTTGTTTTGCCAGCTTTTTGCATGTTATTTTCATGTTATCTGTTTGCCTAAATTTCGTCAATATCATTTTTGATTTTTTTAACTCGTGATGAATCCCAGTCGATCTCCATCCCGATTTGTTGTGTAAATTGTTTTCTGCACACATTTTTTTCGGGAAAAATGTAGGATCTGGCGTATTTTCCGTTCGATTGTAGTCTCTGAGTAACCTCAAAATCGCAAGATTTTGATAAATTTCGACCAAAAACAGCTTGAGTAAAAATATATTTTAAATTTATTTTCTTACAAAAATCCACATATTCGTCATATAATTTCGACTTTAAAATCATGTTTTCGCTGTTTGATTCCATGTCATATTCTCCAATTTCGGCATTTGAAATCAGCTTCTCAAACCAGAACTGATCGAAGGATGAAAAGTTTTGAATCAGCTGATCAGACAATCCAGACGTTTTGGGAGCCTCTCTGAGATTGAATTTTGATATATCTATGGCCATAAGATCGTGAAGCATAGCCTCAATACCGCCTTCCTCGTTCATCTGTTGGTCTATTTTTTCAAAATATGGATGGTCTTGAATATGATCATTTCCAACATCTAAAACAAAGAATCTGCGCTCTTTATTGCCGACTGGAATCACCCAGGATGAATTAGATGATATGATGCAATTGACATGATTCGATACCACAAAAGCATCTTTTCCCTTTAATTCGATCATGTGTTTATCAGACGTGATCAGCCCTTTCAAAACGCCTTCAGACGACCTATCACCAGCGAACCATGCCTCATCCATGTATAATAATATACAATCTTTCAGATGAGCATTGAATCGTCCGGTAACTTGTTTTGAATTTGTAATAGGAAAAAAATGGTGTCCAAATACTTTACCGAAAATTTCAACGAATATACTTTTGCCGGTGCCTCGTTCGCCGCGAAGGACAACAGACGTTCCAGGTTTTTTACCGCCCGGATCTTGAACCATTCGAGACATCCACGCCAAAAGCCACTCAAAATTTATCATATTTTTACAGCAAATATTTTCAAAAATATGCTTTTTAAATAACGACCAATCACCTTGGATAGGTTCATGATCGAAACCTTTGAACAGATTGTAAAATTTATCATTTTTTATTTGTGGCTCAAATATTATGCCTTGATATTCACGACGTTTCGGAGACGCCAGCCATGCCGCTGCAAGCTGCAAATGTTTTGGTTGACCGCTTGTACCGGCCAGGGGATTCGGTACTTTTCGATTTGCGTACAATGTTTTAAAGTCGTATTCGGTTAAAAATTGAATATCTGCTTTTCCATCAATATCAACAGTTTCATAAAGAATTCTGACTTTCCCCCCGACCAATATCACTGCATGTTTTCGATTGAGTTCGTCAACAGGGTCCTCACCGGCTTCGTAATTAGATGTTTTCTTACACAGGTCCAGAAATTTTTCTTTTGTACCGCCGCCGGCTATCCAATCAGATATGTCGCCTTTGGGCTCAAGTCCTGGAAGTTCGACAATCTTGACTGACTCGGCAACTTTGACAAATTCACCGGCCAGGCGCCGCATATGATCGCCGCCAGTGGTATCGTTGTCAGGGATTAGAATTAAATGCTTGTCTTTAAAATAAGGTAGGATCTCGGGATAGAATTTTCCGGCGCCGCCGTGGAAGGTTGTCGCAGGCAGGTCAAATGATTTGATAAGATCATCAGCACACTTTTCACCTTCAACAATGTAAACCGTTTTATTATCGATCACATTGTTGATGCGATACGGAAGAGGGATAACATCGGTCATGTTCCATATCCACGCATCCTTTTTGCCCGGGTCAGGCCTCCGCTGTCTGAAAGATTTAGGGTCAAGCCTGCAAACCTGATAAATTAATTTTCCTGATTTATCAACATAATCATAAGTTGCCACAATTTTGCCTTTTGGAGCGACTGCAGTCTTTTTCTTTTTGGCCTTATGATCAAACTCAACGCCAGTCTTATCTGCGTAATATTTGAGAATTTCGATAAAATCTTTTCCGGAGCACGGCCCCAACTCATAGGCAAGATCGAAAAAACCAATTGCCTGCCGAGGACCTGAGTTATTAAATATTCTCAAATATCCTGCAAAACTGCTTGATCCATCAACATTGACTCCGCATGAAGGAAATTTATCTGCATTGAAGGGACTGGGACAGCTAATCCATCCCCCGGGAGAAGGTTCGCCTCGCATATTAATTCCGAATGACTCAAACTCTGTTTTTAAATTTAACCTTGATAAAACATCACGTTTGATTTCGTCAATTGTTTGAGACATATATAATTCTCCGAATGGATTATTTATATTTCAATTTCAGCTTTTATAGAATTATCCCAATATTTTTTCAGGATCAAATATGTCACCTTCTCAGCCGATTCTCGATCCCACATCGGCCAAACATGCACGTTGTATTTAATAGACCATGATATCAAAGTCCGGAAAACTGCTTTTGTGTTCATCCTTGACCGACCAGGTGGACACATAAAAATACCGGCGAGGCTGGACTCGATGATCAACGCAGCGTAGTCAAATTCACTCATGCGAACCATTTCATTTTCAAAGCGTTTTCGTCCGGATCCAACAGAAGAAAAAAGATCACTAATAGATTTTCTTTCGCAACATATTTTATCTTCCAGACCTACTACGCTGTAATCACCCGTATTAAGTCCTTGTATGATCGTTTCGGGAGATTCCGGTTTGATATTTTGAAAATCGTATGGACGCTGTTCACGGGAATCTATTATGATTATAAAATCAGATTTCATTTAGCACCTTATCCTCAATTTTTTGACTTAAAAACGTTTGTCGGCGATAAACCGTTGTGTCTCTCCTGGCTTGATTTATCGCCGCTCGTTGTCCAACGGTGATTAAAATTTCCTGAGCCCTGCTTACCGCAGTGTAAAGCAAAGCTCGATTATTTTGATAATTAAACGATGAATGAACAGGTAAAATGACCACCGGGAACTGGCTCCCTTGGCTCCGATGAATCGTGAGAGCGTAAGCCAGCTTCAAATAATGCTTGTATTTATTCAGCATGATTTTTCGTGCAGGGTTTTCAAACTGAACTTCCATTTTATTATCATCCAATAAATCAATAATGATACCCATGTCACCGTTCAAAATAATTTCATCATTATTTGATTCAGACGATATTGCATTGTAGATATTTTTGGTGTTAATCACCTTACTACCCAACCGGAAAACGCTGTTGTCGATGCAATTTTCAGTCGGTTGTGGATTAACAATATCCTGGATTGATTCATTGAGTGCATCACAAGACAGCACTGTTTTGCTGTTTACCGGTGAAAGGATCTGAACGTCCCGTGTTGTTTCATACCCACGTTTTACCATGTTTTCGGTTGCAAGTTTTACGATTGTTTTATGAATTGTTTCCGGGTGAGCGCATTCGATGTGAGCATAATTTTGACCATCTTCGACATTTAGTGCCCCTGATAAATCATATATTGAGTCTGTCCGGATTGCCGTACAAAAATCAACGATAGATCCTGAATGCCGAAAAACCTCTGTGAGTTCCGTCACTGGTATCATTCCGCAGGATATTAAATCGTGCAACACATTACCTGGCTGGACCGAAGGCAACTGACAAGAGTCTCCCACCAACAGTACCTTTGTTGTATCATGGTCAATCGCTTGCATTAAATCAGCCATTAAATCATTACCGATCATGGAACACTCGTCTATTATAATAAAGGTGTAATGAAGTGGACTATCGGCATTATGACCAAAATCAAACCGAAGTTTTCCGTTTATTTTCACCGGCATGGGTTGTAACAGTCGATGGATTGTTGATGCTGGGTGATTGCATGCTTCGCTGAGGACATGGGCTGCCTTGCCGGTAGGTGACGCAAGGGCTATGTCGTGACCTTCGGCCTTTGCCCATTGCACAATCTCTTGTGTGATAGTTGTTTTGCCGGTGCCCGGGAATCCGATTAAGAGTGATAGGTTGTTTTGTTTAACCATATCCAGGGCTGCTGTCTGTTGGTCTGTTAAGATCATGTCAAAAACCTCGCTACACAATCAGCAATTAAAGATTCATCATCAGCAAATTTAATTAATGTTACATGACCGTTGTGCCTGATTAAAATATTGCTATTAATAAGTCCATCATAAGCATAGACAACATCAAGATCCTTTATTCCATTGATTAAATTTGACAGATTTTCAGCTATCGTTTTCGGATTCAACCAAACATCGCCGGTCTCATTCATGGTCTGTTTGATCACATAAATAATACCCTGTTTGATTCGCTCAGGAGCATCCGGCTTGACTCCGCAGGCCATGGCCACTTTGTCAGCTGACAAAAATCCAACACGGTTCATTTCAGTCAACACATACGGATTATTCTTCACAACTTCATAAGCCGTCAACCCGTAAAGTTTAATCAAATCATTAGATAGTCGTTTCGGGAGCCCTTTGACCTTTGAAAACATGCCCTCAAGTTTTATGAGCATGTCCTGCCTTTTATCATCCTCTTTCAATTGTTCGCTGATCGCACAGGCTTTTTCGTATGAGACACCTTTAATTTCACGCTCAACACGAATGGGAGCATTTTTTAAAACTTTGATCGTATCATTACCATATTTTTCAATCAGTATATCGGCCAGGACCGGCCCAATACCTTTAATATATTTTTCAAGATAAACCGCAATTGAAACATAGTCACATGGTTCTTTTACACAATATGATTGTATTTTGAATTGTTTGCCGTACTTAGGATGTTCTTCCCATTTTCCGGTCATGTCATAAGTGATACCGGCGGCAGGGGTGAAGAGATCACCGGTCCCGATAAATTCAGGTCCAGTGATTTTTTCAGGGGAGAACGCAGCAATCGTAAAATCATTCTCGGTGGATCGCCAGATGATTTTTTCTAATTTTGCTGTGACATCAGGCATTCTATTTCATCCTCATAATCTTTGACCTTTACAACCTTCCCGGCCATTTCCCTAATATGAATAAGTGATTTTCTATACCCGATAAACTCAGGATAAAATCCTTCATCAATCAGCATTTTTTCGTAAAGCGCAAGCTGCAAACCGTATTTAACGGTATCGGCATTTTTCAGATGGTCAATCGGCGGCAACATATTGCCAAATGCGCTTTCTTCATCGGTAATTTTTTCGTTTGTTTTCCAGTCAAGAATTATGCCCTGCCTCGCCTGGTCATCAGACATGATCAAGTCCGCTTGACCGGCCAGGCCCATAGTCGATGAAAAGATAATCTTTTCGGCTTCGGCAATTCTGAACCGGTCGAGCAGCTTTGGAAACATCTTGTCAACCTGTTTGGTCATCATAAACACTCGATAAGTTTTCGGATTGAATCCGTAACCCTTTTTTAACGGCCATTGTTCCAGGTATTCGTGCAATAGGGTCCCTTCTCTGCTGGATAAGTCGCCTTTTTCTTTCCACTGATATTGAATTTCCTCAGCTGTCATACCGATGTATTTTGGATTTTTATTATCAACCATTTGTTGAGCCATGGCAGGTGCGTCAAACGGAGGGGTGTATTGTTTGATTAACGATGTTACAGATGTCAGACGTTGACCTGTCTCTTTGATCGTGTAAATATGGTCATCAGAGTCAAAGAGACAGGTTAGGCCGTTATGTGTGGCTGATTTGATCATCAGATATCATCAATATCCGGTGTCTGGTCAGCAATGTCCATGCCATCCGCAGACTCATAGCCGTTGAACGCAACCTTTCTGGATTTTTTCATGGCTTTTGTCCGCTTATCTTCATATTCCTCTTCGATATAGTCGATGATGACCCGTTTGCCGATGATTCCGGTTTTCCACATTGCCTTTGTGATCGTATCGTCTGATCCGCTAATAAGACCAACCTGCTTGGCAACCAAGATACGGCGCTTTCGCATACCGTCCTTCTCAGACGGAGAATACAGTGACACATCATCGAATATTGATCTGCCAACATAAGTGTCGCCTTCATCACCCTGAACCGCAACACCGTTGATTTCGAGAACCTTTTCAATTTCCCATTTCAAGTTGGCGGCAATGCAGGAATAATTTGTAAAATCTTTTTGCTTGGGCTCACTGCCGGCGCATCTGCAAAGGTATTTACCAACGGGCATTTTGCCCATTGCTTCGGCTTCTTTGATTTCGGCTTCTGATACATCTTCGTCAACCGTAATTCCTTCATCATCCCATGTTAAATCTGCCATTTTCATACTCCTTTTTCAGTTAGATACTGTTTTATTTGATTTATTTCTCGGTTACTTGTGGCCCATGTTCCAGGATATTTTAGAACTTTTTCACCCACATAATTTATTGAGTCAATCCCGTACTCAAGGATCAGATAGAATAATCTCAGTGGGTTTAAATAGGGTTTGTTTTGAGCGATTCCAGGTATTTGATAAATTCATCGCCCTGTGCGGAGGTCATGTTGTTGGCTTTTGTTACATTTTTACCGAATTTCATTTTTTTAATCAAATCGCCCCATGCCTTTTGATCGCTGACTTTAATCTCATTTTTCAGGCCAAGAATTTTAATAAGCTGATCACGGGTAATTGGTTCAGGTTTTTCGGTCTTTTCGGGCTCGGGTTCCGGCTTTGGTTCTGTATCCGGATTGACGGTTTCTTTGGGAATATCAACCGTCATTTCAGCTGCCTTGGATTCTTTTTCCGATGTTTTATCCTCGACCGGTTTTTCGATCTTTTTAACTTCTTTTTCAATTGATTCTGGAAAAAATTCTTCCGCAAATTCGCGCTCTTCCCGGTCCTGTTCATCTGAATCGGGAGATACGATATTTCGCGCTTCGGCTTCAATGTCTCGCATGTTTTCGATCAAACTGACGCGCTCCCGGCCCATCGTGAGAGCCTTTTGCTGCAAATCATCAATACCGCCTTGATATTCAACAGTGACGACATAAATCGTTGTAGGTGCCCCGGTTGCCGGGATAATGGTTTTTTTCTGATTGATGACCAGTCGAAGCGGAATAAACGACAGCAGCCCCCCGGTGGCAGCCTTGATAAGCATGAGAGATGATAAAATGTACCTGGCAGAGTTGATTGAAGTGGTCCTGAACTTGTAGCATCCGCCCACGTTTGACCCTTCGATTATGCAACTCAACGTCCCGCTGATCTTGCACTTGTCTTTTCCGGTATAAGCGCCGTCAAGCCTCCCGCAGGGACATTTCGTTTCCCTACCGTCCCTTGTGTGAGCCTTGACACCATCACCGCTGCATGACAGCTTGCCAGCGACATAACTGACATATTGAGTTGGGAATACAAGGTCGATCTCATTGTAAAGAAGTCTGATAGGAATGCCGACCACGTTTTTTTCATCATTGAGAATTGTGGCCTTGTTTTTCTTGAGAACGTCCAAGATATGATCATCAAGAACGTAATCATCGTTCTCGTCACGTTCATTTTTGACAATCCGGAAATGATCGATCTTTTGCGGCAACCGGAACTCGTTACCGTCTTTTGATTTGACCAATTCGCCCTTGATACCTATCTTTATTTTGCCGACCTCTAAAAGACCGGGCATGAGTCCGTGTACTGGCATTTGTAACCTCCTTATAAAAAGTATCGTTTGATTTTGTTGAACAGAGCCATCGTTTGCCGACAATCTTGTAGGCAGTATTTTCCGATGTCTTCATGCAGCCCTTCGTTCCAGTAGTCCTGGACCATTGAACCGTCAATGCCTTCGGTCTTGCTATCCAGCCCGAACATATCCAGAAAAAAAGACAGCTTTCCGGCTTCAAATGTGTTCCAGTCCTGTATGACCATTCGGATGTCGATATGGTTCCCGGACTTGATGTACCGCCTTCGGTCAAACCGGAAAGGGATTTCGAACTCATGGACCGCTGAGCGAAGCGTAAGAATTTTTGAATCAAACGAAAAGCAGTTGAACCCAACCAGGATGTCAAATTGTGACAACTTACCCCAATAATCACGCAAAAACGCTTTTTCGGATGTTGCGTCAGCATCAGCACCGAGCATAACATACCCACAATCGTCTTCAGACGCATACCAGCCGCCACAGCATGCCATGGCCGTTAAAGGGTCAATGCCCAACTTCCCCCGGAACTCAGCCTGCTTTGCAGCGATTTTATCCGGATCCTTCAGGTTACCGGTCTTGCAAAGCATGTTGATCACTTCGTCCGACAATGGACGACCGATTGTCTCGATATCGTAAGCTGCAATCTTTTTCTTGTTATCACTCATCTTTTTTATTAACCTCCCTTTCTGACATTTCCAGTTTGTTGCATAGAATTTTAATTTGATCATCTGTCGGGTCCAGCGTGCAGTTGATAATCCGGCTCAAAATGGCGCTGTTTATTCCGGTTTCATAAGCAAATCGATCTTGAGTCCTGTAAACCTTTTGAATTTTATCCCTTAAAAGTTTTCTTGTTAATATTTTCGACATTTCAAAACCTCCCTTTTCGGTGTTTTTGATTTTGACATTAAACTATAAAAAAGTGTCTGTCAACAAAAAAATAAAAATAAATTATTTTTATTGACAATATGAAAAATGTAATATAGGTATGATCTAAAAGATAAAAAAATATTAATAATCAAACCAGGAGGACAACCATTGAAAATCAAACAGATCATGCTTAAAAACTTTGCAAATGTAAACCAGGTCGAAATCAACTTATCAGATTCGATCACTTATTTAATAGGTGAAAACGGGTCCGGCAAGACCACAGTCGGGCTGAATTCTGTCTGGTTTATCCTGGAAGGTCTGGCACTCAAAGGTCAGAATGTTTTGCACGGTGAACGCTTTCGCTTTATAGGTGAATATGGTCCTTCGGCAGTCGGTCAGTTGACCCTGCATGATGAAGTCGAAAACATTGACATCACCATCACCCGGAAGCTGTTGAAAAACAAAACTGAACTGAAAATAACAGCGTCTGATAAGCGCCAGCTCCCGGATAATTTCATTGACGATATTTTCAATCTTTTCTCAATCAATCCTGTTGGGTTCGCCAAACTGTCCCCACAGGAGCAGTCCGTTGCTCTCGGTATTGATACGACTGAATTTGATAAATCAAAAAAGATTGCCTATGATGAACGAACAGAGCTTGGCCGGGATGTTAAACGGCTTGCAAGCGTAGTTGAAGAAATAGGACATGTTGATCCGGTTGATCCAGTTGACTTGAAACAACTGCTTGCCGATAAAAAGAAGATCGATGATGCCAATTCAAAGGCCATTGAGGCCGCCCGGGATGAAAGAGACAAAGCGGTTAAAGTTGCGATTAAGCATAACCAGGCACAAGACGAAAAACAAGCGGCAATGACCGCAGTTACGCATGAAATTGAAAAAACAGAGAAAGAAATTAACACCATTCAGGACAATATCAATCGGTTGAAAATTCAACTGGGTAAACAGATGAACGAACACGATGCACGAATTAAAGAACGTTCTGAATTGCCGACTCCTGATGATAAAAAATCAACTGATATCCCTATAAACCTGCCGAAAACTGAAAGCACCGCCGCATTGACTGAACAAATCGAATCAGCCGAAGAAATAAATAAACAGGCGGCTCTGTATCAACAATTTCTTACGGCGCAACAAAAACACGATATAGCCCTTGTTTTACATGGATCTAAGCAAGCCGAAATGGATCAAATCGAATCTGATCGGGTCAAATATATTAAATCATGCAATATTCCTTTTTCAAATATCACGATCGATGATGCCGGCGGGGTTCTAATTGATGGTCGCCCATTTTCCGAAACGTATTTTTCAAAGGGTGAAATCCTGCGAATCGGTATTAAGTTGGCCGCATCAACGGATCCGAAGTTAAAATATATTTTCGTCCCGGATTCACAATCGATTGACGAAAAGAACCGTGAAAAGCTGTTTACGGAACTGGTTGAAGCTGGGTTCCAGGTGGTTGCTGAATATGTGGATACCGAAAAGCAAAAAGATCACGGTTCGATACTTTTGAAAGAAAGCCGGATTGTTGAATCATACCATAAAGACGAGGATGATTTAAGTTTGCTGTAAAAATATTTCAAGGAATGAGGTCAAAAAATGAAAGCCAAAACATTTAACAGATGGAGCTTGACATGGACGGTTGTAATATCATTTATCGTAGGCTGCATTCTCGCCGCCTATTCCGAAGGCGGCATAATCGCAACAAATTGCAGCAGGCTGAAATTCCGGCCCGTGCCTTTTTCGGTTGTCGAGAGGGGATTTGATGCGGTTGGTACGGATAAATTGGAGGAGTGAGATTATGAATATGACCATCCATAATTGGATAGCCGCAATTTGTTTTTTTGGTTTTTTTTTATTCGGGGCATTCCAGGGCTATAATGAAGATAAGATGCAACCAGCTGTTTATATAATCACTTTTTTATTAATAACTTGCGGCTTTGGTTTTGGTGCATCAATCAGGGGTTTTGTAGATTTATGCATAAGATAAACCACAGTAAGGAGAGGGATAAACGTATCTGTTTATCTCCTTATTGTGGGGGCTTAAATGAGTTGCTATTGTCATAGTTATGATGGTGCTGTTGTTGTTTACTTATTATTTTAGAGGTGGTTATGGAATTAGAAATTGACCCAATAGAAGAGCTTAAAAAGCTGCTTACAAAATTTAACACGAAAACAAAACTTGCCAGGCACCTTGGAGTATCGACGGTTTTTGTATGTGATATTTTTAACGGCAGTCGAAGGCCAGGACCTAAAATTTGCAAGGCGCTGAATATTGAGCGAGTTGTTATATACCGTAGGATTAACCATGCCGTCACTCACCGGGACGGCGGAGAATATACCGGGATCCACGGCATTGAAAAATCGGTTGAAGACGCACAGCAGATTATAGCTGATGCTGTTGTTAAGTAAGGAGGTAGACCATGGACGTAGAAGCGGCAAAAATCATAGCGGAGGCCATCGGTAATATACAAGTAACTTTTATCGGTTAGATATTCGTCTATGTGGGCGTATCAATGTTTAAAAGAAAATAACCGTAAGGAGAGGGATTATGCCCGAAAAAACTGAAACAGAGCAAAGCCTACAAATCGGGAAATATAAAATCGAGTACGATCCAACCGATGAATTGACGATTTGTCTGTATGACGATCATGATGATTTGATCGACTGGTGGACAGATAAATATGATGCCAGGTTAGACGTCGACAACTCGCCCGTAGGCGAAGAAATAACACTGGCTCAATGGCAATTGTTGTGGGATTGGATTGAGAAACTACCAGTTTAACCAGTAAGGAGAACACTTTCGATGGAAATCGAGAAAGCAAAATCGGAACTCGGGATGGAACGGGTGTCATGTTTGGAATGCGCTCTCTCTGAACACATGACAGAGGGAGAACAGGGCCAATATGACTATGGTTGGTACTGTTGGTTGCCGGGCCGTGAACATGTGTCTAACCTTAAAAGTTTTCCTTTCAAGACCGACCAGAAATGCTGTGTTCCCGATTTCTGGCACACAAAGTTTGCTGTACAACATAGCAACAATCCAATTTCTGATCTTCGGGTAAGGAATCAGTTTTTTATTATTTTAGAGGAATTGTGTCCATAAGGATAATGAGACCCCATGCCCATAAAAGACGAATGGACTTGTGGGAAATTTCAAAACGGTATCTGTACCGGCAGAGATTGAACATCAAATTGTTTTTCAACGCTTGCAGATTTTATTACCGGAGACAGCCAATATCTAAAAGCGGATATCTGGCTATCAAGGGCAAACGGATGATGGGGAGGATTTGAAGAACATGGATACTAAACAAAAGACTTCGTGCAATGATGCAGCAGTCAAGGGGCTATTATTGGAGGTTGCAACAACATTACAACGTTGGTCTGGAGATAAAACAACAAGCGGCTATCAACACGAACCTATGTTGTACTTGTCGGAAAAGATATATAAACATTTAAAAGAGTGCGGCACGGGTTGCGGATATAAAGAGTTAAGTGCCTCAACCCACTGTGACAAAATGATGAAAGATCCGGCGTTCGTGCGCGAGTCTTTACGAAGTGATCTAATCATGGAAATTACAGAGGCGATATGTGAGGTTTTGAACAGTTATGGGTTGAGGCAAGACCAAGGAGAGGAATAAACGTATCTGTTTATCTCCTTATTACCCGGCAATCTCCTCATAAGTCGCCATGACCGTGCTATGCAAGATACTCATCCACGGCTATTTCAAGATCGGCATACGTTCTCTTTTCACCATAATGAAACGAGACCCAGCCGAATTGACGGACAAGTTTGTAATACCGCCATGCCTCTTTCTTGTTGGGGCCGCTCTTTAACATTCTGACAAAGAATTTCAGGTCTGTTATTTTCCGGTCCAATTCGGTGCCGCCAACCCAATAATCAAAGTCATGCTGCCGGCACGGATCACGGAAGGTATATTGTGGTATATGCTTTGCAATAAATCGGGGGAACCATTGTGGGCCGCACTCGGTAGCAACGGCGTCAAGTTCCCACGGTTTTAAATCTTCGTAAAGAGGTATGGTTGAGAGATTTCTTTGAAGCATTAGCCCTTATTGCGTCTCGTTAGTGTCGAAATAGCGTTATCCAACAAGTCACACAGCTTATTGTCCCATTCAAAAGTTGATATTTCTGCAAGCCCCCGGAGCAAAGCAAGACATATGCCAATTGTGATAATATTTTCGCCTACCCATTTTATGATTATTGCGTCCATTAGATTACCCTTTCAAAATGCACAAGATCCTGAAAAATCTGATCCGTCATTATTTCACCGTCCATGTCCCAATTCCCGCCCCATCTTAACGGGATACCAAGTTTGATACCAGCCGACAAAATTATACCGGCAGAAAATATGCAGTGTTTCATGTTCCAAGATATTTTTCCGTTGATCCATGGCGCTATGTCCATAGCGTCTGATATCGGCTTATTGTGTTTTGCCCTTGGATCCCCAGCATCAAGTTTAGACAATCCTCTCACAAAATAATCGTGTTGTTCTTCGTCCGTTCTGGATCCACAAATCACAGCCAAATCGGTAAGTCCATAAGCAAGCGCCTCTCTCGCAACCCATTGCAAATCAAAATGGCATGTTTCAAGCCTTGACGCTGATCGCTCGCCATACTGATATTTCATTTTTCAACTCCATCTTTCCGGTCTATCATGTCGATATACCTGTTAACGCTCGCCATGTGAGACACAAGCGTCTTTTCAAGATCAGCGACTTTATCAAAGGTTTTTGTCTGTTTTTGATGGAGCAAATCAAATTGTGCCTTAACCCGGTTCCCGCACAAATCCTCATGGCGCTCAAGTTCGTGCTTGGAAACCATCTTGACTTTGCCCCAAAAAACCAAGAGAGTCGCGACCAGTCCAGTCAGTATAGGTTCCGAATTGTTGGTCATGTCCACTTTTATACTCCTTTTAAGTTGGGCGATGCTCTGTTACGCTTGTTAATCCTGTCCTTACAGGTGTTCGGTAAACTCCACAAATTCAAGATGATTTTTTAACTCATCGATAACCTCTTCCGATGCTTCAATCTGGGCCTTGATCGTTCCGTTGCCAGTGATTGACTCCATGGCAGATATGCCATCAATTTGAATGCCTTCGGGCAGATGTCGGCTTTGTATCACCAGCCAGGCAGATGTAATTTTTTAATCCTGTTATCAATTGTACTGCCATAATGATCCCCCTGTTATTTTAATTTTATTCGTTCATCCGCAGCTTTAATCTCAAAGTCTTTTATATATGTCGGGGCATCCGGCTGTGCCACCACCCATTCCCGCAGTGACCGAATAGACTTTAGATCAATTTCTTTTAGGTTTGTTTGTATTTCTTCGTCTGCTTTTTTTACCGCTTCACTTGCCAGATAGGCTGATGCCAGAGTGTCATAATTAGCAATCACGTCCTCTACGACTGCCCAGTTTTCTGGCGTGTCGTAGGGCGATTCATTTGGGCTGCCTGCTGGCTTGCTGTTTTTGTCGGGATCAAAGAAAACCACCTTCTCCCCGTGAACTTGAAAATGCTCCGGTGAAATCCTCTGCGCTAAAAGTATGCATAGAATATTTGAATCCATCATTGTTTCCCCTAATCGACTCTATTAAAATTTAAAATAGTTGAACCTACCAAGTTATTATCACCTGCGATATTAAAGTCCCCGTCGATTGATGTTCCTCCAGCTCCGAGATGGATTGTGTCTCCAGCGTTCAGATAAACAACTGACGATATGCCAATGTTGTTATATATCATTCCCTTTGGCCCGAAAAATCTACCTGCCGCTTTTATTGTAGCAGATCCAAAAGTGGAACTCCCTGTCCGTATTGTCCCATAAATTTCATTTGTATTACTTGAGTTATCAGACCCACCCGATACGTTCCCCCTGATACTGTATTTGCCTGATTGCTTTACAACTAAGCTAACTGCTGAATATTCTGTAATCGAAGCCACAGCCGTATTGGTGGTAGCAAGGGTACTTCGGTATCCATAGTCACTCTTCGGATTCCACATGACCTGCGGAGCATTTTCAACCGTAGCCTGGATGGTATGATCAGGAGTGTCGCCGGTATCATATTCGTAACGGATTTTCCCTACACAAACACAATAATGAGCATTGTTGCGTGTGTACGTCGACCCTGCTTCGAGAAGGAAATAATCATCATCACCGACAGTGGTCGTGGTCGGCACCATGTTGAAGCCGGAATAACCTGCCAGCGCCCACACTATCCCGGTGCCGTCCCAGATAGCATAAACCCAGGCGGTCTTGATTTCGGCAGCGAGATCCCCTTTGCTCCAGTAATCCGTTGCATCAGCCAGGATAAATTGTGACGTTCCGGAAAGATAAGCAGCTGCTCTCGATCTTGCAGTATATCCAGAGCCATCCGGAATTATCACATTTAAAATATTTGTTGCATCAGGATCCGCCCCGCCAGATTTTGTAAAAATATCCAGTTTATTAACTGCTGCATTGACAGCGGGTTTTAGATTAACCAATGTTTGTTCCCTATTGGCATCAATTGCCGTCCACGTATCGTTGAGGGTCCCTGCGGTAAGTCTGTTCGAGATTATTGAATCGGCCGCGAAGGCCCTGGCCGATGTACTTTCTTGCGCTCTGATAATTGTGAATGTATCCGTTACCCTCGCAGTAACTTTGACAATTTCCTTATTTCCGGAAGTATCAATGAGTGTTGCCATGAAAAAATCGGGCGAAGTTATTGCCGGGAATAGGGCGCCCTCACCTGTCGTTACAGTAACCGATGTGTCTATATCGGATATGCCTCCTACGTTGGCCACTGCTGAAGTTGCGTTATTTGCAAACTTGACCGTTGCTGCGTTGACAGGTAAGGCCAGAGCCATTGCAATAATCAGCGTAAATAATATTCTTTTTGCGTTAAACATCAGTAAGTACCCCCCGTTGCCGCCGTGATCGTCGTATCCCATGCAGCTTTGGTGCGATTGTAAACGGCCACCATCGACACAGTAAAACTATTTTTTAGCAGGTCGATAATCGTATCCGTTTCATTAAATGTATTTGTTGCGGTATAAGATGCTTTCTGTACTCTATTGACATATACATTGTGGTAGTTGTCACCATCAACCACAATTTGTAGTCTGTATTCTGTAGCTGCTACCCAGTCAACATCAGCACTTGCTCTTTGCACCTCGCCCGAATTATCCTCTATGATTTCAAGGTCAGTTCCGGCCGTTCCAGGAGTTACCCGAATTAGCCAATGATCGTTTGTGCCGCCTTTACGATACCGGATATCGAGAGGATCTGTGCCGCTGCCCGGAGTCGTATACGTTGCTCATTTTATTTCTCCTTTATTTTGTCTTAAATTCGGCAGTCTATTTTTTCAGCTTTGCCCGTTCATCCGCAGCTTTAATCTCAAAGTCTTTTATAAACTTCGGTGCTCTTGGTTGCAAGACTACCCATTCCCGAATCGATCGGATAGACTTCAGGTCAATCTCTTTAAGCTTTGTTTTGATTTCTTCGTCGGCTATTTTCGCCGCTTTGTCTGACAGATAAATTGCTTCCAGAGTGTCATAATTAGCAATCACGTCCTCTACGACTGCCCAGTTTTCTGGCGTGTCGTAGGGCGATTCATTTGGGCTGCCTGCTGGCTTGCTGTTTTTGTCGGGATCAAAGAAAACCACCTTCTCCCCGTGAACTTGAAAATGCTCCGGTGAAATCCTCTGCGCTAAAAGTATGCATAGAATATTTGAATCCATCATTGTTTCCCCTAATCGACTCTATTAAAATTTAAAATAGTTGAACCTACCAAGTTATTATCACCTGCGATATTAAAGTCCCCGTCGATTGATGTTCCTCCAGCTCCGAGATGGATTGTGTCTCCAGCGTTCAGATAAACAACTGACGATATGCCAATGTTGTTATATATCATTCCCTTTGGCCCGAAAAATCTACCTGCCGCTTTTATTGTAGCAGATCCAAAAGTGGAACTCCCTGTCCGTATTGTCCCATAAATTTCATTTGTATTACTTGAGTTATCAGACCCACCCGATACGTTCCCCCTGATACTGTATTTGCCTGATTGCTTTACAACTAAGCTAACTGCTGAATATTCTGTAATCGAAGCCACAGCCGTATTGGTGGTAGCAAGGGTACTTCGGTATCCATAGTCACTCTTCGGATTCCACATGACCTGCGGAGCATTTTCAACCGTAGCCTGGATGGTATGATCAGGAGTGTCGCCGGTATCGTACTCATATCTGATTTTGGCTACAGCTACGCAATAATCAGTTATGACTTTTGTGTAAGTAGATGACGCTTCGAGCAGAAAAAAATCATCGTCGGTTTCAGTGACAGAAGCGGGGACTCTCGTAAACCCAGAATATCCACCCAAAGCCCATACTATTCCTGCATTGGCATCCCATATAGCATAGACATAAGCAGTCTTAATTTCACCATCGAGAATCCCCTTGCTCCAGTAATCAGTAGCGTCTGCTAAAATAAACTGGGATGTACCAGATAGATATGCTGCTGCTCTTGATCTGACAGTAAAACCGTTAACATCAGGTATCGGAACATAGATAACGTCTGTAGCAGACGGTGCGGCCCCGCCTGATTTTGTGAAAACATCTAACTTATTAACGGTCTCGTTTACGGCAAACTTTAAATTCATTCCTACATTTAATCGAGCCGACAATGTTCCTGGTGTTGTAGCTACGGTATCAGATGTACCTGTTACTGCTTCTGCATCGGTAGCAAGTTCTACAATTCCTGCCTCTGTAGTTGACCCTGCGGCAGGGGTTGAGAATGTAGGAGCGACTGCGGCTCCATTCGATTTTAAATAAGTACCGTCGGCGCCAAGAGGTAATTCAATCGGGATACCACCGGATCCTGAATAAAATACTCTCCAGTTTGTGGCCGTAAGATCGGTTATTGCGCTGGCTGACAGAATTGATGGTGGTGCGCAAGGTGGCCCGCCGAATACCGACGAAGATAAAAACAAAATACACAGTGTTACGCGGATAATAATATTCATAATATCTCCCAATTAATCGCCTTTAACAAAAGTTAATTCAACCGTCCAGGCAGCAAGGGCGGTCGCCTGGTCTATCTGTTTGAGCGTCAGCGCCCCGGTAATTTCCGGAAAATAATTAGAATGAAGACCGGCCCGGGCAAGATACATATTTGGGAAAGTTGATCTTGCAAGAGTCGCGTGTATTAAATTCAATCCGGCATATGCGGTCGTGCTGCCGTCCTCGCTTCCAAGCAGGTCAAACCCATTTTCATTAACAATAAACGCGCTCGCTGCGTCTGGTCTCGTCGCGTCAAGGGTATGGTTCCCACCACCGGCCGCCGATGTTATATCGACAACGGTTCCTATTGCGGCATTGGCCGCCGAGGTTGCGATGGAAATCGTATCTACATCTACGGCTACAACATAATATATCGTTGAAGCGGATAACCCCCCGGGCAGAGTCCCGGTTGTTGAAAGATCGATTGGATCCCCGGTTGAATATCCATGGGTAGATTCAGTTATCGTATCGTTTGCCGTGCTTACATCTGCGTCGACAAAAACAAATGAAGAGGTCCCGATACCGGTCGGCCAGGCCATTACCCGATAAAGATAATATTGATCTGATTTTGTAAGGAGCTGTATAATTTCACTCGGAACTCCTGTATCCGGAACGGTGCCGGCATCCCCAGCGGTTCCACCAATACACGAAAAGGTTACTCTGACTATACCTGCCGGCGCATCTTTCGTAAATGACGTTGCTACTGTTCCGGCCGCCCCGAATGCGCTCGGGGAAATTACCAAACTGGCCAGCAAAATTAATATTGCAAGTGTCCGTTTCATGGGGCCTCCTGAAAATTTCTGTTTCGTAGTTCTTGAGTTTTGCCCATCAGATACCCCGGCGGTTTTCGGGTTCTTGTTCTGGACATTATGGATCTTTGTAATTCTTCCGGGGTGATTTGGTATTCTGGGCGGTCTGACTGTTTCCTATTCCAACTATTAAACTCTTCCATCAAATTACGCAACTTTTTTTCATCGCCCCTTGCGTTAACCGCTCTATTCGCAAACTCTGTTCTCTTGTTCGTTTTGTAGGTTGCAAAGTCCTGCAGGGCCTGGTTAATATTCCAACTTTTGGTTAATTTAATAGGCTGAAAGCCAAGCGCTTTCCCAATTGCCTCTTTCATATTAAGGCGCTGCGGACCTTCCGCACCCGGAACATTTATCGGCCTTCCTGTCATAGTGTAACTGCCTGAAGTACCGAGCCTGTATCCCTTGAATACATTGGCCACACCGGCAGGCATAAGGTATTCCCATGCCCTGGCGCCCTGGCCTGACACTATCGCTCTTGCCGCTCCTTCGATGTCTTTGGCCATCGCCCACGGTATCCCGAGGGCTTCCATTGCCTCCCCGCCCACTTGATCTACAAAAGACCCCTGCAGGCTTAATCTTTCGAAAACAGGAAGTTCCATCCCAATTGATCCACCGAGGGAGAATCCGGTTACGGACGGAGCACCGTACACAACCATATCCCTCAAAACGTCTGCATCTTCCGGTATCATGTCGGTTATCATCTCTTCCGGATCATCCCCGGTCAATTGCCTGATAAGGTTGAGCAGTGTTTTATAAAGAGGTATTGAACTGACCCCACCGATCATTATTGTCGCAGCAAGAGATTTTAAAAGAGCGGTTCTGCCTCTTTGGTTGCTGAACATAAATTTCCACAAATGAAGAAGATGGTGCGTAAATGACCTGAATGTATAAAACGCTTGCGCCAGCTTACCAACCTGAGAACTCCTTAAAGCTTCCGGCCTGTTCGATCTTCCATAAACAAAGTGAGCATCTTCGATAATTGTTGTTGCGAATTCCTTCGCATCTTCATAGCTGAAAGCCTCGCCTCTTTTTTTCCTAAATTCTTTCAGGGTCTCTTTGTTATTTATGTCGCCTGCAACCGCCCCTCGGTAAGCAGCAAGAGCAAGAGATGTCCTGTTGAATTTCTCAGCTACTTCCATTGGAAACCCTAGCGTTCTCATTAAATATTTGTTTACAATACTGAAGTTGTTCCCTCCTATCTGGGACCTTACTTCCGACAAGAATTGAGCACCTGTGGTTCCCTCCTCGAACATTTCCGTCAAAAGCCTTTGCTCACCATCGGTAAGGTTTTTGCCACCGGTAATGGCTGCGGATATGTCGGAATAAGCGCCTTTCAGCACCCTTGCGCTCGCTCCTCCCATTTCCATTCCGAGCCTTGGCCATCCTGCAATGATATTCTGTGTCGTGTTCAGAATGGCTGTTTTAATGTTGGCGCCAAGATATTTGGCAAAAAATATTGCCTTCGCCGTATTGACGGCCCGGTCTATTTCAGTCGTATTTTCGAGCATGTTGTAAGAGTAAGTTCTCAGCCATGACCACAATCTCGGGCTCCTCGCAGATGCCTTTGACATTATTTTTGAAAAGTCCCTGGCAGCTGACATTTTGGTAAGCCATCCATAAAGACCGGACCTATAATCAAACAGGACTCTTTGAGTATCTTTCATTTCAAAACCAGGAATCCCTTTTCTTTTAATGGTATGAGCACCCCAGCCTCGACTTTTCAATGCGTCCGATACGGCCTCGGGAAGAAGAGACCTGAAAGATTGTTTAGCCTCTTCGTTTTCAAGCCGATCAATCGCCGCATTCATTACGGCCTCAACTGCCTCTATCGGAACCGGTATTGAGAAAACCTCCTCGGGAAGCCTGGTAACCTCTCCGGTACTGAAAGAAACATCATCCGGTAGATCTCCTGATTGTTCAAGTTCCTCAATCATCCTCATGCTTTTTGCCTGATACCTGACTGCAGCGTCGTAATGTTCCCGGTAAACAATACTTGTTTCATCGTGAGCCCGTGCCTGTTTATGGACTATCTCTTTATTTCTTCCTTCGGCTATGATCTCACCGCCCCGGGAAGCCCTCCAGATGCCATTTTCTCTTTTCATGCTGAAGTTGTAGGCCTGCAGGTAATATTTACCGTATCTCATATGAGGAAAATAGTTGTGTATTTGGCCGCTTGATTTTCTGAATTCTTCAAGGATCGTATCGTCAATATCCTTCATTTCATCCATCATATTATAAACGATTGAAATATCCTTATCCAATGATCGTCTGATGCCGAGATACACATTCTTAACCCGCTCACTTAGGCTCGGAATTTTATCAAGCCATTTCCTATATTCAACATAGTGGTCTTCGTTTTGGATTAACAATCCATCTTCATTTCTGGTAAATTTTTTCCCCAGACCATTAATCTTCTGTCCGTCAAGATTCCATATTAAATTATTTAGTGCGCCAAAGTCCTCGCTGTTTTTATTCATGCCATAAAACTCTGCGGTTTCGTCGATACTCTGGGAAAGCTTTCTGGTTCTGTCTTTATCTCGCTGTTTCATACGGTCAAACATTTGCCTGACCGGCTCGTATTTCTTGGCCAGCCATTGTGGCGGAGTTTCCAACTTCTCGACTCTGCCCATGTCTGTCCGCTTATCGACCATTACAGACTCTTCCTGGTCGAAGATTTTTTTCAGTGAAAACAGTGGCATGCCCTCGCGGAGCGCCTTTTTCTTCATCTCTGGGGTTATGGGTAAAGCGTGGACTTTGAGCACACCGGCGTTATCTGCCGCCATTCGATCCATTGCGTCTCTTATAGACTCGCCGTTTTGTACTGATACAGTGTCATCAGGATTGCCGCCTAACCCCTGATCCTTGCCACGAATCTCAACCGTCCCAACCCGCGCCTTCCCCCAAGCCTTCTTGTTGAAAAACTTGTTGGCTACTGATGGGAGGATTTTGTCGTAGAAACCAGCCATACCAGTGTCGGAAATGGTTATGTCGTCACCTTCAAAAGTTCCTGATTGTTCAGGTGATGCAATGATTTTATCGCCCATTGACTTGCCGATTGCGTCACTTATTGAACTTTCTTTTTCGAGAGTGTTTACAACCTCATGCCCGTTTTTAAAACCCTGGAGAACGATCCCGCCAGGTTCCTTCGTCCATTCGACCTTATCGACAGCCCTTCGTAAAGCCTCTTTGTAGCGGTCTACCTGCACATCCCCGGGAGTCCAACTCAACACATCAAACCCGTTTTCAGCGGCGTACCTGACCATGCGTTTCATGGCGAGTAACGTCCATTTACCTGTGTCTTTTACGAACGGGGCGTTGGGGACTGTGCCCGGAGGATTGGTGAAGGCGTTGGCCGCTTCTTGAATTGCGGCTTCAGGTGTCTCCCCGTACCACATTGACCGTCTACCCGGGCGAACTATATCACCATTTTTATCATATACCTCATAACCGTTTACGCCTTGGTTCGATACTGGCTTAGTTGTCCAACCGCTTGTGTCTGGGGCCGGTGTGTCTCCAATAAACCCCTTCTTCCTCCCCTCCTGAGCCCAGTCACCCTGGAGCTCTTCCAGAAAAAGAATCTTCTCACCGTTCGGGCCTGTTCGTTCGTTGAATCTTACATGCGCGAGGATGTTGGGTTCGTCGTAGTGTTGGCCGGTGAATTCATTCGATGAGTCTATCGCTGCATAGGATGGCATTTTCTGTGCAACAGCGTCCCTGTCTTGCTCGCTTAAATTTTCCCACGATGGGCCGTTTCCTTTGCGGATAAACGTTTCGTAATGCCTTTTGGCCGCGTCATTTTGTGATAGTGTTTTCCCAGGCAACGTCAGCAACAGCTCTTTGTAGTTCTCGCCGCCGGGCTCTTGGTGTTCGGAGAATTTGGTGGAGTCCGCTTCGTACTCATTCATCTGGTCTTGAGCTTCTTCTTCTAAAGAAGACCATGCCTCCTCTTCAGTATCATAGGTTTCTTGGATATCAGAGTCGGCATAATATGCTATATACCCATCGCTTTCTTCATCAAATCTAACCCCCGCGCCAACGTCTTGCAACCAATCTTCGACACTGCGCCCCTTCACAACCTCCTCAACCCTCACGTTATTCTCAGCCAACCAGTCAAGGACATCCTGTTTTGAAATCCTACCATCCTGAGTATCAAGCCATTCTGAAAGCCCTGACCATTCGAGTTCTTCGGATTTAATCTTTCCAGACTTAACCCACGCATCTAAAACATTCGCCATGGCCGAACCGGTTCCCTTGTTAGGAAACTTCGGCCCTGAGATTTCATTTTCCATCTGGGAGTACCAGCGGCTTGCTGTTTTCTGATGGGCTGGAATGTTGGTCTGTGGCCTGGTCCCCTTCCTGCCAAAGATCTTTCCGCTTTCAATATCTTTAACTACTCCCCGGGCCGTCCTGATTCCGACCAGGTTAACCAGTCCGTCAATGAAGTCGGCTATTTTTTTCAATACCCTGGACACAGGGCCTGCAATCTTCTCTCTTTTCTCAAGCCATTCAGATACGAAGGTTGCCCTATCTTCAACCCCTCCGATATCATCTTTGTTTTGTGGCTTAAAATCGCCATTTTTTGCGGCTTTTTTGATGGTATTTGAAATTATTCTGACTTCCCTGTCGTTGATAATGCCTGTATCTTCCATCCAGTGAACCGATTCGTGTTTCAGGGTCAGCTTGCCGGCAAGGTCTCTCTGTAATTCAATAGTACCGCTCTGGTATTTACCCGCTACGAATTCACCATCTTCTTGCATTCTTCCATAGGTAACCTTGACCCTGGAAGCATCTGCCGAAATATGAGCAACTGAGTCGATGTGGAGGCCATTGCCGCCTGTTGTCTTGACCCATACTGAATTATCTGCTGATCTTCCTACGGCCTGGCCCTTGAAGAATGACTTGATATCGTTCAGGGATATTTCTGCTGTTATTGGGGTGTAGCCCCCTTTTAGCTGGTACTGCTCTCTGATGGCATCCAGCTTTTCGCCGTTGCGTTCCAGTAATGCTATGCTGTCGAGAACTTTTTGATCCCAGATGACGTAATTATAAGAACCTTCGCCTTCGTTACGACTGAATCCATCAAGATACTTGTTGCCGGGGATGCCGATGGAGGCGAGGTATTCGGAGGCGGCTTTCGCAGACGGCGGGTGATCCAGTGTGGCGGTTTCCCGATTGGCAAGACGCCAGTAAAACTCACTTCCGGTGTACGCCTTCCCGTAGTGTTCGGCCGCTTGCTTGGCAGTCACCCCTGAATTTGGTGCCTCGGAAACCTCTTTGAACCAAGGAGCCAGTCGCTTCATTATTTCCGGCTGTTCACTCAACGGCGCATCCCAATCCAGCAGCTTCGGAATTACGTCGTCGGGGATGTCGAGGGTGTAGAGGGAGCCTGCGTCTTTGATCTCATGCTGACCCGTATCTTTCGCCTTCTCTAAGACGGACAGAATCTCCCGCAACCTTGGAAGATTGGCCTCAAGGTTCCACGGTTGCTGGCTTGTTTTTATACCTATCTCAGTGCTCCGCACCCTCTCAGACCAATCCGCTATGGCTTCGTCGATGTAGGCGGGGTCTGCTTTTATTCTCTTGGCGAGCCAGTTCGGGACCATCGCAGATTCGTCGAGGACTCTCATCGTCGCATCTGCGTTGCTCTCAAGGACATCAAAATAGAATTGTCCAGTTCCCTTTTCTTGGGCAGAATACCATCCCCAACCGAATGCTGCCCCTCCCTCGCCGGTTCCGATCTTGTCTATCCTCGGGCGTCCGTGCGGAAACCCTGGTTCAGGAGGCCAAACGTGCGGAGTGCCGTGGTGAACAAGCTGGTACTGATATCTTGGGTCGGTCTCTGAATAATCCCCTGTATTTGAAATGGCAGAAATAACTTGCGTATCGTCAAACGGTATCCAAACATTGTGCTCAGTGTGGGAATATTTGCCTCCGGTATCTTTTATTCCGTCATAACCAAGGATCTTTAAATAACGAGTCACCCAGTCAGGTATTGATGTCCACGCATACGTGGTGCCTTCCTTAACATCGTTGGTAAGATCGTTCATCCACACTTGAGGATCTCTTGTGTCTTTGGCCCACGGGTCGCCAAAACCTTCTTTTTTTGCCGGTTGTCTGTTCGCTCTTTTTTGTAGGCCATCAACAACACTTTTTGGAATTTTGCCAGTATCAAGCGGGTTTTTAATGACAAGATAAACAGGGAACACTGCCGGAAATTCAGCGTATGGACTATCGAAAATAACCTTATCCATGTCCATTCCTGCAAGTTTAAGAATGTCCATGAATCCTTCTTCTTCTCTAAAAATCCCACCACTGTCAAGCCACACATCCCTTGCTGCGGCAAGATAATTACCATTATGTTGTTTTACTGTGTAATCCCAATGGCTTTTCCCGGCAAGACCGTATTCTTCTGGGTCGTATTTAAAACCATCAAGCTCTTCGTCCGTAGCGTAATCGTAATTAACGATATGTGGTATTCTGTCTTTGATCTTCTGTTTAATTTCAGATGGTAGGCTATACCATGCCTGACTTAATCCAACAGGGTTTCCCCTGCCGACTTTCACCTTAAACCATGAATCGTAATCTGTATTTTCGATACTCGTATCCGACTTGCCCACGGCGTAACCGCTTGCAATTTCAGGATCGTCCGTAAAGAAAGCCATTGGCCCGCTGGTGGCTCTCGTTTTTCTGAACCTGTCACCTATTCTATCCGGCCTTTTGGCTCCGTGGAATACACGAAGAATATTACCATCTCTATCGACTACCTTTGTACCTTCGGTGCGTCTCTTAAACTCTTTCGATTCTACATCCACGGGTTTCATGGATTTCATCTGGTACATAATGCGAGGATCCGTTTCGGAGAACTCTCCGGTGTTTGAGATCGCGCTTTTTATTTGGGTAGGGGAGAAGGCGAATACTTCATAAATAGCATCTTTTCCTTTAGTGTGTTGGTCATTAACATACACGATAATACCGTCATGCCCTTCTGCAAGGGCTGTTTTTTTAAATTGTGCTGCCTTGTTATTCTTGGCTATTGGCAAATATTCGTCATATAACTCTATTCTTTTTGGGTTTTCTATACTTAGGTATGCCTCAATCAGTGTTGGGTCATGCTTGTTTCTTGAATATGCAGTGGAATACCCTTCAGCGTAACCCTTCATAGACGTAAATGCGAACCCCCATTTGGCGCTTTCCCAGTCCACTGTATTTTCACCTAATTTTTGTTCGTCAAATTGGTCAAAAAAACCACTTGTCCCATGGTAAACAACAAGCGGATCCCCATTCTCATCCACAACTTTAGATCCACCAAACCATTTCTTAAAAGCCTTACTTGCCGTGTCTATTGGTTTGAATTTTGCGAGGGAATAGAATTCTTTTGGCTGATCAAGATACTTGTATCCAGCAAGTGAGATGGCCAGAACTCTTTTATCGAATTCTTCTTGAGACTCACCTTTTTTTGGTGTAGGTGTCGGCGTTCCTATCGGACCAACAGTTGATATGTGTGAAGTTCCTTCGCTAATGGCATCCACTACCTGTACCGATCTCTGAAAGGCATCAACAAGATTACTGAAAAATTCGCTTCGGTCTGTACCTGTGAATTTACGCTTACTCGAATTTAGAACTACCGAAATAGAATTAAGGCTTTGCGCCGCCGCCATTATTTCGACTGAGGCTTCTTTTATACTTTTGCCAACCGGCATCGGCATAAAGCCAAGTTCTCTCATGCGCGTACTCAAAAATATAATACCGTCATTGTCGCCGTATTCGTTTTTAAATCTTGCTATGGCCTTATTTGGATGGTCAATAATCGGAGCGTCAAGCTCTGACATGGTTGTGAAATAATTTTCCTTAACAGGCACCTTTGTTGCCCTTACAGACGGCTTAATACTATCGGTTTCGGTATTTCCAGCAGCATCAAGCCCGGTCCACTTGGTTCTGGCCATAACAAGTGAATCGAGTTTTATGTTTTTTAAACTAAGGGCTTTGGAAAATTTGGCGTGGAGGGCGGTATCCTCAGCAGAAAGTTCTAAATGCCCAGACGGATGATTATGAACGGAATAAACTTTAGTGACACCTGGAATGTTATATATGGTGGGAACTATTTCTGCTAATCTGTATTGCGAACTGGCCAAAAGGCCCTTGGTGTACTCATGGACGTGAAGAATAATACCATTGCGGTCAACGGCTATAGTATACAGTTTCTCCTGAGAAGACTTTCTGATATGTGCCAGGATCGAGGCGGCATCTTGCATCCCTTTAACCACAAATCCATCGCCGCCAATAAATCCAGTTGTCCTTGGTTTTGAACGGATTCTTCTACCTTGTACTGTGTCGATTTTGACGGCTGGTTTTTCCCTGTCTTTCGGGAAGGTATCGAAGAGGGCTGGCTGGATTTGTTGGTCTTGTTTCCTTGTGAAGATATCAAGTTGAGCCTCCCTTCTGTCAGTGGACTTCTTTTTTGCTTTCTTTCTAACTTTCTTTTCTGGGATTATACCACCGAATACGTCTGTTTGTCCAACTTTCTTTTTCCCGAAAATATCTCTTTGCTCTGAAACAACGTCGTCCCCAGCAACGGCGCTTTTCGGATCAGCCTTTATATCGGCCTGCCGAACCTCAACACGATCAAGAGGAGATAAAGTTTTAGTAACTCCATCTTTCAATGTAATTTCAAAAGGGTCTTTCTCTATGACTTCGTAAACATCCCAGCCTCTTGCCCCTTCACCATCTATAATGGTGATCTTTTTACCTTCAGGAAGGTCTTCCGCATCGATGGTGATGTATTTCCCGCTTGGCGGCGCCTCGGACTCCTGTTCCAATTCCTTCTCAAACTGTTTTTCTTTGTCTGTTTTATTCCGGTCCTGTTTCTCCTGACCGATACCTAAAAGGTTTCCCCTCTTTAGTCCCTCTTGCCCATTTGATCTGAGAAATTCAAAGAAGTCCTCTTTCTTACCGACCCAGCCATCTTCTCTTAATTGTTCAATGGCTATGTCATATGGCATGCCGTCTTTTTTGGAAATACCCCTTACGTCTCCCAGGGATTCCTGGACTTCTTTGCTGAAATTGAGGAAGTTTATACCGCCGAGGGCTTTGATTGCACCGCCGAGAGTGGTTACTTTGGATTCTTTGGGCTTGACAGCCTTCAGTACCCCTTCGGTTTTGGCCGGGGCTTTGGTTTCGGCTTTGGTTTTTTCGGCAACTGGTACCTCCTTTAGTTTGGGGATTGTGGCGGATTTTCCAGCAACTTCAGGAACGGATGCAGTATCGGAACCATCGTAGACCATCACAACAGCATCACCAGCCATACTATCGACCTCGAAGCCCCTCTTTTCATACCACTCAACCAAATCAGTAGTGTCCATCTGGTCTTCACCAAAGGGCAACGCCGCAACCTTAATAGTTATGTTGCCATGTTCTTTTTTAATCTCAGAAATTGCCTCTTCCAGAAGTTTGCTGCCAACTCCTTTTCTTCTTTCAGAAGGATCAACGTAAATTTTATCTATAAGTGCATATTCTGTCCCTTCTATTTCAACACCATCCTCATTTAAAGAATGGTCTGTTTCGATATCCCACGATTGGTATGACTTTCCACTATCGGTAGTTTCTTTCTCCTCGGCACCCGCAGGAGCTACATCTGTCCCTGAAGGTGCGGGAAGGGTGGTCTTGAGTTGAGCCTCTGCAAAATCAACAACATGAGTTGACCCAGACTTAGGCTTTGCCGTCAAATCAGGATAATCGGGATGGCTGTCTATCTTGCCGGAGGCGATGGCTTGTTGGACATTCGCTTTATGTTGTTCGGATTCTTTTTGCTTTAAATTGGATAATATATCTTCTGCCTGCCGATATTTCTCTGCAGCCTTTCTGGTTAATTCCAGCGAATATTCTCGTCTGTTCCTGTCTGCGGCACTAACGATTGGTTGGCCCGGTTCTAAACCAGAGACATTACCACGCGCCCGCGCTTGAAGCTCATCGGCCTCTTTGGTGAGGTTGGCCGCTCTTGTTTCTTCCGGAAAAGATTTTTTGCCCGTAAGTCTGTCAAGCCAATCACCTATAGATTCATCATTTTTCCGGTTTCTATCACCGCTTTTCTCATCAACTTTGCGAATCGAAGCAGACCATTCGTCCCTAGACATCTCCCACGGTTCTTTAGCCTTTGCGGGTTCTTCGATTCCCAACTTCTTCTTATAGTTACCTATCAGCCTTTCGTTATCAGTATACAATTCACGCTTTTTGTCGTAACCAATTTCATCAAGTATCTGTTTGGCTTCAAGTAACCGCTGTAAAGAGTTTTGTGGTTTCAAACCATACGATGATTTATGTAGCTTGGTCGCTTTCGATAATTCAGTGTTAAATTGGTTAACTTCTACTTTAGGGGCAGATTTGGATTCAGGCACCACGGGAGATACGTCTGTCCTTTCTGGTATGGGAGGTGTGGTCTTAAGATGTTTTCCTACCCTGTCGCCTGTAAATCTTTTAATTTTAGCATTGCCGTCCATGATTTGATTACGAATACCAATCATGCCCTTGACGCCGATTGTTCCCTTTCCTTCGAACGCAGAAATCTTGCCGATTTTTGCCGTCCCATCATTGTCAACCGTATAGCTTGACTGGCCTATGAGCTTACCATTCTTGTAAATATTTACCGTGTGCTGTTCTCCGCCCCCCTCTGTCCTTCTGGAAAACTCGTCATCGATAGTTATTCCGGTTTCCCCCACAACACCCTCGGGAGCTACATCTGTCCTTTCAGCGGCTTCATCGATATCGCTATTAATAAGCAAGCCGTAAAGTCGTTTCAGTTGTGCTACTTCAGTATCCCGGAGCTCCTTAATGTTCTCTCCTGTCTTAGGATGAACCAGGCCAGAATCAGTATTTTCAGCATTCCTTGAATGCCTTTCAATAATTATTTCAGCAATATCGTTACGATCATTTGCAACAGCGTCATTTATTCCTTCAATGGCTCCTTCCATGGATAGAGAAACAGATCCTGCTTGACGCAAAGCATTCTCTAATGAACCCCTCGGAGACCCACCCTTGATTTTGCCATCTTCGCCGCGCCTCTGTTCTTTAAGTATGTTCTTTTCATCGATTATTCCGTCTATGGTGTTGTTCAGTTCGTCATTTGTCATATCGCCGGGAGTCTTTTTTATCTTGATATCTTCTTTCTCTTGCAGACGCATCTCTTCAGGCGTTAACAGTCCAACCCGTGGGGCGGTTTCAATTTTTACAGCATCTTCATTAATTGGTTCACGAAATACTCGTGGCCGTGACCCATATTCTGCGGCAACTCTTTCGGCCTGATCCTTTTCGAAGGCCATTACTGATTCTTCTGCAGACTTTTCAGATTCTTCCGGCAATATAATTCCACGCCTTTGAAGCGCCTCGGAAGCTCTTTTTTCTTCAAGACCTTCTTGGATGGCAATATCAGCGGCTTTTCTGGCTTCGAGTTCACGGTCAACAACTTCGTCACCCATCAATGTCCTGGCTGCGCCCAGTGCAGTTGGTTTCTCTTCTTTGCCAAGTGTGACTTCGCCAGGGATACCGACATCGGTTTCTTTTTCAGTAACACCTTTTTCAAGAACGGCGGCTATTTCATCATCGAGCATGTCAACCACACCGGCCTTTTTATTATTGATTTTTCTCTGTGTGTCTGTAACATACCCGGCCATATCGGCCGCCGACTTCATTGTTTGGCCCATACCAACCATAAGAGCACCGCCACCAGCTCCCACACTGGCCTGGTAAGCGGCATCTTTCTGGAATTCAGGAGACAACAACTTATTCTTTATTTCAGAAACAAGGTGATTGGTCTCTACATCAGGATTCATTGCGTACATATTTGCAATTTCATCCGGGTATGCCTGGAGGTATTCCTCAAGTCCTTCGCCTGCCATGGCCTTTACAAGACCAACTGTAAACTTTTGAACACTTCCGCTGGCCAACTTACTGATTGCACCCATGGTGATAACATTACCGGCAGATTCGAGAGGGACCTGGGCGAGAGATGACAAAGATGAGGCTATAAATGCCCTGTCCGGATCAGCACCACCGTCAATCATTTGCTTATAAGAACTGCCTTGTATCTGGTGATACATCTGTATTGTGCCGGCAGCAGGGCTTACGGCCTGGACAACCATAGTTGGACCAAACCCGGCAACACCGCCAACAACATCTTCGATCCATCCGGAAGATTCTTTGAGTTCCTCTGTTCTCGTCAATGTTGGATTTTCAGCAGCTTCCTCAAGTTTTTCAGCAAGAGCCTCTTTAACCCCACCACCCCAATACTCATTCGACATAAGTTCTTGTTCACCAGCTCCCATCATTATAGGATTAAGACCAGGCATTGGTATCTGGTGTGCCGGGGTATGTTTTAGGAAAGACGCGCGGCCTCTTAATGAATCTGATATACCGCCAAGGGCTTCACTCACAGCCTTTTTCCCAAGTCTCATAGGAGTGAGCTTTGGCTTTTCCGGAACCTCGGCAACTGGGGATGGTTCGGTCTTGGCTGGCATTTCTTCAAAAGGATCATAGTCAACGGGAGTGAGTTTCGCGCCGGCCAATTTATTTTCATTAGCTGGGTCAACCATATCATTTTGAAATGGATCGTAATCAACTGCTGTGAGTTTATATCCCATCTAATATGCCTTTCAGAGAATATTTTTAATTATCGCTTTCTACTTTAAACCATTTGCTATCTTTCTTAACATACCACATTCCGTCCTTGTTTGATTTTTTTGCCCCGGGGACAGGTGGTTTTGATTTTGTCGCTTTTGCCGAAACCTCATCATAAAAAGCAAGGGCCTTTACGGCTTTAGGTAATTTCTGCCTCTCTTCCGTTGTTAAATCCCCTGCCGGTTTATTTACAATGCGTTGAGCCTCTGTAATAGCGTTGCCTCCCTCTGTGGTAAAAACACCCTTATCAAAATCGTATACTGTTTTTTCACCCTTCTTAAACGTCTTGAACAAAATCTCAAGAGTCTTCGCGTCATTAGCGAGTATTTTACCCTTGAGCGTCTCTGCTTCGGTACCAGTTACCGATGATGCTTCTGCCTTATTTCTGAGACCAAGAGCAACTTCGGTCTGTTCATCTGTTGCTGGTTTTCCGAGTTGTCTACCAAGTGCCGTTCTGGTAGAAGGAGTTCCTTTCTTGCCGGTATAAGGTATTTCTTTATCTAAAACGGGTATTCCGCCCTTACCCATCTTGTAGGTTGAAATATACTGGTTGCCGTCTTTTCCGACAAAGGGAGACTCTGACGCCGCCGCATTTTTCTGAGCAAGCGCATTTCTTGATGTCTCGTATGCCTGGGTAATGCTCTTAACGTCGGACATTCCGGCAGCATGCTCTATCGCGGCGTTGATGTCTTTGAATGTCGTCACCCCGCCGGTTTTCGACTGAACAACGACATTTTTATTCTTAGGGACACCATCAAATGCAGGATTGTCACCGCTGAATTTTCTTTGAAAAATACGAACCTCATCACCATTCGGGACCTCTTCATTATAATGCTTTGACAAGGTTGAAGCTGCCTCGAATTCATTATCATTGGCCACCTGAGCCCTTGCGACATTGAGGGTTCTTCTGGCTTTATCAGATGCCTTTTTGGCGTTGAAGGTTTCCGTGTCCTGAGAGGCTTTTGTCGTGGCTATCCCAAGCTGAGTATCTGCCCTTCTCGACTCGTCGGTCCTGTATTTATCTGTTTTCTCAGCTTGACTTTTACCGATTTGGATATTTTCGGCTCGTTCTTTTTTGCGCTGGGCTTTATCGTAAGACCTTACGCCAAGATCAACGCCTTCATCAAAACCCTTTATCGCATATCCCCATGGATTAGACATACTATTTTATCCCCTTTTAATTTATGCTACCAGATGGAACTTTTGAAAACCGTTTGCGGCGGAAGAGAGAAGCTCAAAGCCCACCAACATAAGCCCCGGCCGCTTTACCGAGTACGTTCCCGGCAAAATCGAAGAAGCTGGTTTTTGGAGTTTCTTTTGTCGAAGTTGAAGAGAGAACCCTTGATGCGAGAGAACTATATCCCGATCCTGCTGCCTGCAGGCCGCCCTGAGCGCGTGCAAGTGGATCAGCATTTCCGAAATAAGTTTGATCCTGGCCCTGAGTCGTTCCAGTACCCGGGAGTCCTGTTGCTCTGCCCCTTACTCCGAGTGCCGTATTTAATCTGGCATAATTTTCTTTTTCGCCTTCTGATGTGGCCAGATTTCTTGCGCCACCAATTAACTGGGCAGCATTCACACCGGTTTCGTCAAGACCACTCCTGAATCTTGAAGACCCCGGGTCAATTCCATAACGGCTCATTTCTCTGCCGGCGGACCCGCGACCTGATCTCATAGCGGAAACAACATTCGCACCGGCTTCATCAGCACGTTTTCCAAGGTCAATACCTTCAAGGGATTCTTTATAGAATTTTTCCGCAATAGGTGCGGATTGTTCTATTTCCGAAACCTGTTGTTCTCTCAGAAGATCCTTGACTGGCTGGTTTAATTCTATGTCCCTGGTCTGTTCTTCCAGTGTTGCCTTGCTCGCTGCCGATACGTAGGGAAGGAGCTCAACATTCGTTTCGGCTGCAGCAATTTCGTACTGCTGGAAATAGTCCTTATACATATCCCATTGTTCTTCTGCAATATCTTGCTGCCTTCCGGAAATTTCCGCCATCTTAGCTGAAGCAACAGGGTCGTATTCATTCGTTGTGGTTGTCGTTGAGGTATTAGATCCCTTTCCCATACTTGCCCCTTTCGGCGTAATAAACTATGCCGGGTACGCTTTTCTCAAGGCTTTTAATCCAACATGCCTTTGGAAGAGTTCCCAAAACGCGAAACCCCATTCCGCGGCACCATTTATGCGCCCTGACGTTAATCACCGGAACCATGCCGGTTAAAATATCAAAAACATACCCACTTGAAGATTTCATGTTTAAAAGATCCATCACTATCTTTTTACCAATGGCAACCGTATCTGCCCCCCAGGCATTAGAGAAAAAACAGAAATGGAAAGCCGCGCTTTTTCTCTGAAGCTCATTAAGCCATACTACGCCGATAACATCTCTGTCGAGCGATACAACCCAAAGTTGATTAAGGCCATGCTTCATCAATGACAGAAAGGATTCAGCATCATAGGCAGATCCATCATAAAAAACGGTTTCATTTGTTCCGTCCTTTACCATACGATCATAGAGACCCATAACCTCAGAGTCGGTCATGGTCGGTATTCCGTCGAATGCGCTGTATCCTAACATGGTGATTTCCATTAACTTTTCTCCTTAGTTTACTGCCTTGATAGAACCATATTAAAATGTTTAACAACAAAGTTGGTCCCGTCTGTAAGGTTTTCGCATTGCATCCAGATCCTATCACCGGTATTTACAGAAACCAACCCCTGTCCGGAAACGCTATTGGCTGTGGTATTTCCAAAGGTAACTTGTGCTCCACAATTATCTAAATGCGTTATATTTTGCACTGGTTCAAATTTATATTCCTTATTCGCAACCGCTGAATTTCCGCTCATGCTCCAACTCAAATGGTATATCTGGCTAACAGCCGATGTAACCTGAAGATATGCCGGTTCGTCAACAATTGCAGCCGAAGCCCCCGCCCCCGCTACATATGAAATATCATCACAAATAAATTCAGTGGTAGGATTAGTTGCATCAAAACTAACTCTTGTTGCGGTGTTGTGAGCGGCATTATTGGCATTCGTGATTATCACAATATCGCCGGCTGTCAGATTATGAGCTGCACTATTAACGATACGCAGCTGTCCACCGGTATCCGCTTCGCTTGTAATATTCGCATCAACATTTCTGCCGGCGTCAAAAGTCCATCCGTCTGTTAATCCGGTAACTATATCGCCTGCAGCTACGGCATAATAGCCATGATATACGTTCTTAACTGTTATAAATAACGAGACAGCTTTATCGTAAGAATACATCCCGCCGTAATCTGTATCAGAATATGGTATTTCCTTTCTTGTTGGACCGGTTGTGGTGGTAAAGTACAGAATATCACCCAGGAATTCCATTGCGCCAGCTGCCGGCGTTGTTCTTACCGGACCACTTTGAAAATTTAATGGAGCAAATGACGTTGTTCCTGTTTTTAAAGTTAAACCAAGTGGAATAGAGGCTGTAATGCTACCGGCCGCATTGGCTATTGTTATTTCGTTTGCTGTGCCGGTAATGGTTGCGAGAACGGGATCAGCTCCCGTTGAACCTATTGGAAGCTGGCCATCTGTTGCAGATCCAAGCGGAGTGATCGCGTCAGTCCCTGAACCGAGCAAAATTCCATGATCTGTGAGCGTCGCAGATCCGGTTCCGCCTTTTGCGACAATAAGAGGGTCGGCTATACCGATAGTTACAGTGCCATCAGCATCATCAGTAACGTTTACCTCATCAGCCGTGCCGGCTATCCATGATGCAAGATCCGATACCGCGGAAAGTTTTCCTGTGGAGGTCGTTGATACGATCCTTGATGCGGTTACCTGGGCAAGATACGTATCCTTGGCAACATACGTCCCGGCAACAGCAACCCATTTTCCGGAAACAGCGTCAACGACATATGGAGAACTTCCTGATGCTGCCACGCCTCGAAAGGCGTAAATAGTATAATCACTTGATTTATAAGCAACAAGAAGGTTTCCCTCCTGGTCTGCACCAAGCGGGGATATTTCAGGGCCAGGGGAAGCCAGGCTTGACACTGACACATATTGAATATCACTGGCTGTTGTTGTAATTTCGTCTTCTGTTACCGCGGCATAGTCCCCGCTTCCTTTTGATCCTATCAATACCGATAAATTGTGATTAACCCTGTCAAGAAAATCCCATAAAGCCTTATCAATATTCCTTGGAACATCCATCATCGGTCGAAACTCCGTACCGGTGGCCATTGAAGAAAAACAAAGTACCATGAACAGAATCGTCAATATTTTGAATGCGTTTTTAAGCATTATGAATCAAGTTCCTCGATGGATGTTGCTATCGAAATTTCGCGGACAGGGCCGTATCCGCTTAATTCATATTCCATATATTTATACATTACGCCTCCTGGGAGCCTGAATGGCTCTTCGTCTTGAACTGTCTCCGTATGTAGGAGAACCCCATCCCCGTAAAGTTTAAATGTGATATCTGTGGTGATGCTTACTCCTGACACTGCGGTAAGAGTGTCTCCATTAATCTCATCGGAGTTTATATCGATGGAGTTTAATGCGTCACCCACATCTCCGGTTGCCATTAGGATCGCATTTGCAGCAATGATTTCGTCTATTTCATCGAAAGAAACCACCGGCCTTAATATTCTCGCAGCCGAGAAATTAGTAATGTTCCTTAATGAAAAGAGTTTGCTCTTCCATGTGTATTTCAGAAACCCAGATGAACTACCCTCCCATTTATAAACCTGATGGTCGTATGCCGGCTGAGTTGCGTCCTCATTCTCCATGATCATGTAAAAACTTCCGGTTTCTTCTGCCTGGTGAGCAGCATCTGGAGTTATATCAAGAGTTGTGAACTTATCATTGTAAAAATCAATTACATAAGCCCCACCGGACCAGAATGCGAAGATTTTTTCTTCATAAAAATATCCTTTTGTGGTCGATGGTGCAAAGTCGTCTCTCCATGATGTAGGATCGATAAAAGATTTACTGATTATTTTAACACCGTTTTGGTTGACAATGGCCCATCCTTCTTCTGACGGAAAAATACAGCCACCCTCCCTGCCGATATCGCTTATGATTCCGTGTTTGGAAAGACACGGATAAAACCCGTCAAACTTCGTAACGTCCATTACAGACGGAACACCAGTGAGAACGTAAACATGAGTATCGGTAAGAGCCACCAATGCTGATCCAAACCAGCTTAATCCTATGATTGTCGCATCAACAGGGTATTCATACGGCCATGCATGCGGTTGAAATGGTTCTGATATGTAAACAACATTCTCAACGAACCCGGCCATTGCCCCACCGACAAGAGCAATAAGACCCTTTAATCCGGTTGGGGGCGGAACAAACGTTTCTGGTTGAGGGCCATCCGTACCGAGATCGGCTTCGGCAATATCATCAACTATGGTATCTGTTGCAAACGTAAATGTGGCTGTCTGAAATTCTTTGACAAATTGAAACGCGGCCGCTCCCGACGTTGAAGAATTTGTCCTGTAAATCCTAATTGTGCCTATTTCACGGCTGGCCGGCGGCTCCGTAAACCCGGAAAGAGTAACGTTTCCGGAACCATAGTCTGTGACCGATATGGCCGCGCTAGGTGGACCTTCTTCAAGATCGGCGCCACCAAGTCTCACAACATACGAATAGACATAGGCCCTGTAAATATCATCGGTAGCATACCCTGCGTCTATAACGGGAGCCGCGACCGGCGCCGGGACACCGAGCTTATAATAATCTGTTGAAAGATCAAATGGATCACTCCATATATCATCTGCGCTTACCCTTGGCTCATTTGCCCCGGTAAAATAAAGCCTTTTGTGAGTGTCCGCGGCAACCGGGCTCCTGGCAAAATCATAATCATCATCAGATGTAATCCAATTATCCCCATACAGGTATAACGTTTCGGGTGTTGTAAGCCCGGCAACTGCGAGAATGGCCGATTTGTCTTTACACGGTCTCAGGTCTCCCTTATCAAGCTTGCAGTTCTGGGCGGTCTGGGCTTCCTGCGGAGGAAGAAGATCGGGAGTTGCCTGTGGTCTTGATCCGGAGAATATGTTTTGTTTTATATTCAAAAGAACCTCATTGCCTTGACGCGCATTGACCCAAACGTCTTACCCATCATTTGCCGAATTTTTCCTTCGCCCATTTCGCTTCTATAAATATCCATGTGAAACTCCGCGAGCCGAAGGTTTGTCCATGCCTTATTGGGTTGTCTCATAAGCAGATATTTTGAATATGCCTCTACGGCCTGCCTGTGATCGTCGTAAATTGAATCATCAACGGTTGTCATGGTCCGGAGCGGAAGCCATGACATATTGAGGAAAAGAGTCACATCATCCGTTGTATCGAACGGAAAAAATTTGATCGACCCCGTATCGGGAAAGTTAAAAAATTTTGTTCCCTGAATTTCGTAAAGCCCAATATCATCGACGTCACTTTCAAGATAAAATTCAGATGTATCCCATGGGGTTCCATCAATTTTCAATTCAAGGACATTGTAAGGCCTAAGGGTTTCGGAAACGTAATCAGAAAGATCAATCGTTATAGAATCGTTGTCTGTTTCATCGACGTCGACGTCTGCATCAACTTCGTGTTCAAACGCTTTTTTAAACAGTATCGCATCTTTAGATACCTGGATAACGGAATCAACTATCGCATTGGTTACGATATGACGCGGACACCCCATAACATCTGTTAATACTCCTGGTAAAAATTCAGAGATATTCTTTGTCATATTACCACCTATTATTCAATCGAAGGCGAAGGGGCCGGTTGTTTTACATTTGGACTCACGCCTTTCTTAATAAGATCGAGCCTTCCAAGCTCAGTTACGAAAAGATTCCAAAACTCCATCGCGCGGGAAGCGTTGAACGGAGACAAGGCGGCGTCTTTCGTGTAACATCGATGGACAACATAATAATACAATGCCGTCTGAAATCTATCTGAAAGGTTTATTACGTCAGCAGTTGTTGCGATATCGGCCGGAAGCGCGGAATAGGCTATCTTTATGTACCCCGGGGTTGCTGGTTGTGGAGGGTATGTGAAAAAATATTTAGGATATCGTTCATCGAATGCTATGGACTCAACAACCGCGCTTGCTGTAGCGAGATGCCATTCCGGATCTGAGGCATTAAGCTCTTTCAGGTCTATAACATCGATGGACTTACCGGATACAATACCGGTCAAACCCATATTACAAATTGGGTTAAGCAGAATTATTGCCTCCGCCAATGTGGCTGCTGCAGGATCCTTATAGGACGCTGATCCATCCGGAATGCATTGTTGAGACCCTTCCACGAGACGATATGTGTCAATAACAGCGTTGGCATCTGGCTTATAAAGAACGGCGAGGCGTTGACCGTCGTTTAAATATGTGAACTTTTCAGGATCTTTCCACCTTGTGGGAGTCTCATCAAGAAGAGTTACCCCCGCATCATCCAGAATGGTACTTGCGAGTACACTTCCCACGGATCACCCCCAACTTATTCGGCCGGATTTTCGCCCTTTGCCTGTTTTTTCAGCTCGGATATCTCTTTTTTCCTGTCCTTGGCGGCTGCGATAAGATCATCTTTTTCAGAAAGAGCTTTGTCATACAGCTTGGACAACTTTTTTTTCTCTTTCAAGAGGTTGGAAATTTCTTCCTGAAGCATGCCGTTTGCATCAGCCAAAGACTTCATGCTTTCACCCAGGGCGGTTATGTCCTCTACCATGCTATTTGGAACATGGTGCTCTCCGTGAGCGATTGCCATCAAAGTTGTCTCTTCCGGTGCATGGGGCGTCACTCTTTCGGCCATCAGTTTGGTAATAACGTCGACCAGATGTTTTGGAACGTCGTATTCACCATCAAATATTTTCATCTCAATCGTATCGGCCATCTTCGCTGCGTCACTCCCAGGCTCGTCTGTTCTGCGGCCGTTTTTATCGCACGGAACCATGTCGGATCTTCGTGCAAGGCCTGCGGTCCACCCATAAATCTTCCCAGTTGCCATTTTACGCAAAAATTTTGCCATCAGTGAATTCTCCTATTACATGCGGGAGTTACCCCGCATGTCGTTAAAAAACGGTTAAAATAACATCCCAGTATTAATTCAAAAAAATACCAGCAAAATAGGCATGCCACTCACCGGCATCTGTCTCGGATGTGAAATTCATATCGATAGTGTCGGCTGTTGCGAAGGTAACACCCATAACGCTATTGGCGCCATAATCATCAGCGACACCCATAATTGTCAATGTGCCTGCGGCCTGGTTAAGACTGAAACCATCAATGATTTCATCACCACCAGCAAGACCGAAATCAGCTTCCAATGCAGCACCTTCCGCAGTAACGGTCTTAATGACACAATTCAACAGCACAAACCCGACAGGAACATCGATAAGTTGAATAATATCCCCAGCGGCAATAACGCCGTTTGTGGTCAGGGTTATGTCTGATGCAATAACATCTGAAACCTTGACCTCCCTTTTCATTACAACATAGTTTCTGAAAAATTCATTATGGATGACTCCATTGCCATCCCCGGAATAATCGTAAGTTGGCATAATCATGCTCCCTTATCTGGATAAAAAGATTCTGCAGTCGGTTTATCGACTACGTTAAAGGGATTTCAAACCCCACCAATTTTATTTTCTGGCGTAGAAATGGCCGAGTGCCTGCTCTTTAATAACCTTAAAGCCGTACACCTGGAGGCCTTCCATAATTTTACCAAAGTCGTCTGGATTGTCGATATACCTGTTTTCCGTTAACTGAGACGCAAAGGTAATTGCTGCCGGATGCCCGAAAATGCAGTTTGTGACTGAATTTCCGCCATCTGTCGTGAGGGCAAGCTGATTCGACCGGAAAATCTCAAACCGATCGACCATTCCAATCCTACCGTTTCGGGCGATGGAAGTTCCGTCTCCGGCCAGGGAAGCATCTTTGAGGTCAGACTTTTTGATAAGCCCACAAAATGCTGCCGGGAAAGTGATCCAGCGCTTGCCGTCGTCCGGAACATCGTATTCGTCAAGAACGGTGCCCATGTCAATAATGTAATCGATAATATCGTCTTTGTCGACAACTACCGGGAATCCGGAGGCTCCCAGCTGGAACGAAGAAGTTTTATAACCTGCCGTGTTTCCGGAATTGTACGAACTGGCATCCGCATAAACATCTTCCAGGACCGTAGTATCAATCTCAATGGCCATCTGCCGTCCGGCGTCGTCGGTCCATTTGTCAACATAGTTGATATCTGACTGAAGTTTTTCAACATCGTTGATGGGAACTGAATAATATTTGCCCTTGTCGATATAGAGACTTATCTTTGAAGGCGCAGGGCGTGTTCTGACCAGCTTTTGCCCTATCGAATAGTCTCGAATAATGATATCGGGAACGGTTCTGATCTGAACCGTATCACCTGAGTTTTTAATCTCTCCCTCGTAGTCCGTGTTCGAAATGGATCCAAATACGGTAGCCGTATAAAACTTAACGAGCGTTTTCGCGGACCATATTTCCGGGGTATAAGTGCCTGAATGTGACGTAATGCCACTTGCTACTGGAGTTACTGCGGACATGATGAAACCCTCCGTTTACATATAGGTTTCTTCCCGCCGATATCGGTAATATCCAGGCCAGGCGGGGTATCGGCCCCGCCCGCTTTCGCTCGTCAGACCTGGAGTTTATTTAATTCGTCCCTCTGTAAAGGCCTTGTCAAGGAGCGTTGTTTTTTTATCCCACTCCTTTTCTCTTCCTCTCCAAAGGCCCTTTGTTCTTTCGCTGTAATGCTTTTCGTACTCAGCCATCGAATATGTGGGCTTCCCAGACTCTCCCGGGGTATCATCTCCCGAACCAGCATTCGGTGGCTCAATAAGGTTTTCAGGGTTGACCTTCAAAGTATCATCAGTTTTTTTACCTGGCTTTTTACCTGCATCAGGATGTTCTTTTGCGAAGTCGAGAAAGATGTCGATACAGGTTTGGGTATCATTTGATGCCTGGGCATCGTGCAATACCTCGGCCTTTGTTTTCCCTGAATAAGGAACCGGGCCATCGAGCCAATCGAGAAAGATATTGTTTGGATTATCCGCGCTACCGTTAATTTCTCTCCAATTCGGGACCGCTACGGTAAGATCACGAAGAAGTTTTTGGCCATCTGACATGTTCGAACTGTCACCCGAAATCTTTTTTTCCAAAGACTCAACCTTGCCGGCAATTTCGCCATATCGCGTATCATCCGATCTGCCGGAATTGATCATCTTTTTAATGATGTCAAGCGTTTTGCCTTCAAGACCTTCGTCTCTAAGATGGTCCAGCTCTTCATCCGTGAGTTCAACAACGTCTTTATTTTTTTCGTCCCCGGTCTTCCTTGTCGCTTCCTTATCCTGGAAATCACTGATGATCTTTGAAAAATCATTAACCTGCCGCGACAACCTTCTGTTCTCAGCCTTTAAGGTATTGAGCAACTGCGGGTCATCGAGGGCTTTGATTTCCGCGTCATACTTCCCCTGGAGCACCTTCAGTTTTGCGTTTAATACCCTGAGATCTTCTTTCAGGGAATCAACTGTATCGGTGTATTCCGGTTTGTTCTGATTCATGTCTTGCCCGTCGACGGGATTATTGTCACCTCCGCCGGCAGCCGCCGCCGCCGCATTAATGATTTCATCCGCACGATCTGAGGCAGCTTGAACCTGTTTTGGTACTGTCATAGTGAAACCTCCTTGGGAGCCTTTCGGTATTCCCATTTAATATGTGTTATTGGAAGAGCCCGCGTAAGGTGTTCTTCCAACTGATATAAAAAAAGCCCCAACGGGATTATCGATCTTTAATCGATTTCCCAAAGGGGCTTGTAAGGGCGCGTTTGGCTTTGCTCTACTGAGGGGGCCTGGGCCGCGTCAATGAGCGGTTATGTTTTTACAGTAAGGCCTCAAGAGCTATGACCATCTGCCTCAATCCTCTAAGAATGGCCTTAATTACATCTCTAATATCAGGGTCTTTCCGTTTTGGCAATAGTTAAGTCACCTAGTTGATTTGTTTGAATTTCAAAAATCGCCATAAAAGTTAATGATAACATTGCGGTCTGTGCTATATGAAAAGGGAAATTAACCACCGAATTTAAAGCCATTATTCCAATCGCAATAGCGGGCAAGATCGTTTCCTTTTTATATTTTTTAACTACTCTGACAAAATAACCGATGACGATTAACGGGAACATAATGCCCATTTCAAACAATCCTTGAAGATACTCATTATGTGCTTGCGCAAACCAAAGATCAAACGGATTTTGAACATATTGCCAGATAACTTTCCAATGGCCTATCCCAAACCCTATCAGTGGATGTCCTTTCAAGTCTACATTATAACCCTTGCGTGTTTTTTCACTAAAAAACTTTATGGTTTGAGAACCTTTGAAATACAGTTTCACGCCTTTTTCCCATACCCATCCTCGAACACCAAACGTTTTAACTATTGACGTTGGAGTTGTTTTTTTCTGGAATTGCAAATGTGGCGACTTTGGAAGATTTTCCATTGGCACATACTGATCGACACCGATAATGAAAAATATAAACCAGCCTACAACCAGTATTAACAGTATTGACTTCAACCAATTAAAGTTTAAGCGGATATCTTTCAAGAAAAAATATACAAGCGTCATAACCGCAGCCGCCAAAGCACCACCTGTTGAATGAGCGCATGTAAGACCTAAAAAAATCAAGGGAGTCGTCCAGCACCATTTTTTACGAAAAAACGCAGGTAACGATATAGCAAAAAACGCACCTGCTTCATTTGGATTCGTAAGAAAACCCGTACTTGAAGTGCTACCGGGACTACCACCAACAACATGATAAATCGGATCGTAGCCAATGGCCTGCAACAAGATCAATCCGACACCGAACAACGATATTACACAAATCCCGTCTAAAACGTATTTAACATGATCTATTTTGATGTACTTAACCGTGAAATAAAACCACAAGACACCTATCAATACAGCTTCAAAGGCGTTCATTGATTGAACAGTTGGTGTCGGAACCAAGGATGAAAAGAAAGACAAGACAACAAATCCCGAAACCCATTTGTTAATTTTCCATAAAACTATCGAAAAAAGAATAGCTACCGCAGCAGTAAACCGGATATAAGACGAGAACCTCGGGTCTTTAAATGCCACCGGATAAACCCACAACACCACGAAAATCATTAATAATGGTACTGCGGCAGCTATTTTTTTAGAATCAGTCATATCAACCTTTTATAGCGATCCACCTACTCCCGCTACAGCTGCACCGGTTGCATCCAATGGAGTCCACCAGATATGAAAAATAATGGTTCCGTTGGTAAAAGCCGATGCTCCGACAGTATAACCCACATCAACGCCACCAACCACAACGGCTTCTATAATAGCATCCGTTCCGGAAAGAGATTCAACAGAAGGTGTTGCGCCGTTCCAGATTTCCAGGGCATCAAGATCTTCCGCATCGGCTATCTGTGCAATAATCTCAGCAGTGTTGTTAGCTGTACCAAGTTCCAAGGTTGTAACACCTGTCATATTTTCAGTACATTGCGCCAAAACTCTCAGCTTTACCGCACCTGTGACAGTAAGAATTTCATGCGTCCCTGTGGTATTCCACGTTGCTATATCCATATCCGCAATTACAGCCAAGTAGTTAGGCGTGTTATATGCAGGTCCACTTGATACTGCAACTGCCTCAAGCATATCGTACAAAGACGAATCCGCCATCTCGGTATCGGTGCCGATTTTGCCGTGCAGGCTGTCGGTTGTCGTGTCATTGATTGTTCCGATGGTATCGGCCCCCGAACCTGAAGAGACAACGGGAACGGCAACTGAATCGGCGGTCGTATCGGAATCCCAAAGAACATTGCTCATTGTCATGCTTCCGGGATCAACGGCGGTGGCCTGTACGTCGGTTCTAACGAGAACGTCCTTAATCATTCCGGTTGCCGTACTCGTAAATTCGATCGCATGCTGTCCGTTGGTTAGATTGACATATGTTCCGCCTTCGATCCTGACTTCTTCATCTGCCTTGTTTGACCATATTGCCGCTACTCCGAATTCCCCATACACATAGTTGTTGAGTAGCTGAAGATTTTTATTGACACCATTGCCTGCCTCAACGAAATGGCTTCCGCCAATAGCATCGGCATTAAAAAAAGTGGTGTTTTGGATGGTTACGTTATCTGCCAGGGCGGCAAGATCAATCGCGTCGACAAATTCGAATGACGAGGTTGTCGGTTCTGGAAATACACAGTCCGACATGAGGAAGTTATCGCCTGCAGCCTCGACCGCAACACCAATAACAACCGCTGAAATTCCGGCTGCAAACCGAACATTATAAATTGATACATTCTCAGCACCTATTGCAACCGTCGTATCGGTATCGGAAAACGTGAATGTGGGCATCTCCGCTCCATCCCCGAGACCAAGAATTGTAATTCCGGCAACATCCGCATCAAATAAGTTTGCGGCCGTGCCACTTTCTGAATGGCCGGGCATCAGGATAATAAAATCGCCATTGTCTGCGGTACATCTTCCGATTGCATAGTCGAGTGAGGCCAGTGGTTTAGAAGAAGCCCTTCCGGCCCCACCAATACCGTTTATACCGGTTGCGTCATTTACATAAAAGACGTTTCCGGTCGTGTTTGCTACGGCCTGAAGAAGCCCGTCTATCCTTGCCGTCTTTTCAACCGTGAGGTTGCCGACCGAAAAATTTTCTCTGTCGGCGCAGATCCCGGCGGGCACGGAAAGCGCGATAGCCAAAAAGATTGAGATTAATGCGACTCCGAACGTATTTTTAAACTTCATTTTCTATTACCTCCATTTAATACGTGCGAGGCTCAGATGGTAAATCCCTAAGCCGGGTAACCTCTTCCCTCGCTTTTTTAATTAAACCAACCAGTTGCGATATGGCTTTCGCGGCGCCTTGCTGCCGGAAAAGAGTTTTGTCGTTAAGTTCATCCCTATTGTATTCATCGAGTAGTTTGACACTATTTACCAGCCACGGTAGAATCGTGTCAAGCTCGTTCTGCTCAAACGCCAACATTGCCAGGGCTCTATTGAGCGGCAATGCTTCTTTTTTGTCTGTTGGCATTTTCAACATAGATGCTATTTTACCTGAAACCTTTTACATTCAGCCCCTTGGTATTCGTTCTAACTACAAACCTTTTTGTCTGGTCCAGTGACAGCCTTGAAGGCACCTCAATCGATGGTGTGCTTATAAATGCGGCGAGCTCTCCATCTTTAAAGATGTAAACTCCATTCCTCCACATATTTTCACCCTTATAGAAATCTCTTGTCTCCGTCTGGACATTGCTTTTTTTAAGCAGCTTCTTTATTGTGCGTTCGTCCATTCCTTCAAGAATCATGATCCCGCACCGGTTATGGGTCATCTGAATGCATCTTCCGATAAATGCCATCGGAACCCTGATGTCCAGCAGGCCTGTTCTTAAATCAAATTTGAGGTCAAAATAATAGGCCCTTGAATCCCTGATCGCTATTTTCGCCATTTCGTGATCATTGCCGGCAAGTTCATCGAGGGTCATCTTGTCTCTGTAATCAGAATCTTCGGCCTCCGGATCGTGACCGAATGGCAGGCGCTGAACCTTACCCTTCGGATTCGGAACATGGTCCTTCCCTGTTGGCCTTCCATCATCAATACAGTCCCTTGCTGGTTTCGCGTAATTAATTACAGCCATGGTGATTTATGCTCCTTTTATTTAAAAACCGTGTTTTCGAGTATTCTTATCAAATTATGAATCTCTTCGAAAGATTTCGTCTTCTGCTTTAACGGGAAATATCTTTTCCTTTTTCATGCGATTTCTTCCTTTTGAACTGGTGAACCATCTGTTTCGGTGCTTGCTATTCTCCTATCTCCTGGTTGAGCGGCCGGATCCTGCAACAACTGCATTATCTGTTCTGGCGGGATATTTAGAGCCTGTGCCAATGCCAAAACAAGCTGTTGCATTCTGGCCTGTACAATATTGTTGATCATGTCCTCTTTCGGAGGTATGATCTTATCCGGATCAATTTTTAGAGACCTGGCGTTTGCTCTGAGAAGTTCCGCTCTTCCGCCAATACCCATGATTTGTAGGTCCGTCGGGTTATTTGTACGGTCAAGCATCTCATTGCGTCTCATTTCAAGCTGTTCCTGCTGAACCAGATAATCAGAAGCCCTGGCGACGATCTTCGTGTCACCATCTGCCTTGCTCGGATCTTCGAGAACGATTGACAGCCAGTGCTCTTCCACCGATTTCGAAATTACACCAGTATCAATGTTACGCGCTACCGAGCGAATTCCACGCGCAGCGTCATTTCGAAGCATAGCGAGACCGCGGGCGGTCTTTCCGGCGCCACGTAAATTCTCGGATGTGAATGCGGGGATACCGGTTATCTCACTTGCTTGTTTGAAGAAATAATCATATGCAGCCATCAGCTGGTCGGTTATAACTTGGGGTTGATAAAAATCCATTGGTTTGTCGCCGGAGGTTGCCGATCCTACTTTGGGGTTTGCAAATGGCCATATTTTCCACGGAAATATCTGTTGAATGTCGGTCCCGGGAGACATCCGGTCAACATTTATCCAAACCTGCGGACCCGAAGCTATCGCAAAGTTGTTACATATCGCCCGTGCCGCCGCATTGCAGAAACTCGCAATATCTCGCATGAGATACGGAGGGGCCTGACCCCAAACACTACCGTTTTTTCTCTTGTAACTCGCTGAATAAATAGGTCTCTTTCCGAGGGGGTGGTGGTTTATGCGTGACATGATCACGTATTGGCCGATGAGAATCGCGCTGATATTGTATTCGTCAAACGGGTTGGGGATCTGCTCCCTTGTCATGCCCCATTGCCTCAAAAGAAGGCCCTGCACGGATCCAAAATATTTAACCCCATCCAGCCTTGCTATTGGGTCCTGTGTTTCCATTGGTCTATCAAGAAGGTCGGCGTGCTCTGTGTCCGAATAGATAAAATCTCTATATCCGGAAGTTCCGTACCTGGACAATACCATGTCAATCGTGTCGTCGTTGTACCCGGGGACGCCTTTCATCTGGACAAGATCGCTCCGCCGGTATCTCATGCGAAGGTAAAGGCCACCTTCCTGAACACTACATGCCCCAGGCGAAGCGTAAACGTCGAATGGGTCGAACCTGTTATATTCCTTTACGATTTTACTGACAACTTTCATCTGACTCAGCTGTGTGCCGGGTATCGGCTCCCAGCTAATTGTGGGCTTTTTCCGGTATGTGGGTCCAACAATAAACCCTGCCGGATATGTAGCAAGATCATCGATAAATTGATCCATTGCCTCATACCATCCGCCCTCTTGAAACTCATCGTTGATTTGCTTGGTCAACCCCTTTGCTGCGTCGTCGGCAATCTCTTTCAACTGCTTGACAAGCTCATTTTTCAGCTTCTCGCCCTCCTCGCGCAACATCTCTTCGGTTATCATTCCGGCGCCGGCCGGGCCGCTCTGTTGAATAAGTTTAGCCTCAAGCTCTTTTACAAGCTGTAGCCATGCCTCTTTTGCAACTTCTGGCTTTATTTCTGGAATTACGGTCGATTCAACTGCGAACGGGGGCTCACCTCCAGGGAGCATGATATCTTTCAGGTATGATTCGAGGGCTCTGCATTTTACATCGGTGATCATCATGTAGATCTTTGTTCCGCCCTGGGCAATTATTCCACGGAGGATATCTTGCTCGTAGACCCCATTTCTCTGACGGAGTGCCTTCATCATTTCTTCTTGAATTGGTTGCTTGGAATTTATTGCGAGCGTGAAACCCTGCCGGATATGCCCGGCAAGCGAAATAACCTCGGATTTACTCTGCGATTTATCGCCTGCCTGCTCCACCTTGTCTCTATCGCGCCTATCAAGCTCGGCGTTGCCCATAAAACGCATGCCTTGTGATTGCTGTTCGACTATTCCGTATCCTGCCATGGCAGTTTATCCTTAGGTGTAAACATAATTTGCCGGTTTAACAACCGGCGTCCGTGGAATATAATATAGATCCTTTGTGCTTACGATCGCAACCGTCTGAAATGCATCAGCGCCATGCCTGTTGTCGTCTTTCTTCGGTTCATCGGCATAGCAGCCTAAGTGATCATTCCATCGTTTTTGAAAATTGTCAAGTCTGGTAATACCAATCTCACAGTACACTTCATCAAACGCACATATTGACAAGAATTTCCTCGCGGTCTCGATGGCATCCATTTTGTTCGGGGGCCGTTCGACGTACTCGAAGTGTAATCCGATGTCTTTGGCAGCCTCCCAGCGGCTCCCGGGGGTAAATAGCTCATGCACTGAAATGTCGTGAGGAGCCCAATGTTTCCCATATTTGAAAAATTTTCTCTCTTCTGCTATTTGATCAAGCTTTTGTTTGTAATGCGGGAACGCTTCGCCTGAATTTTCGTAGTATCCGACGAAATGCATTTCCCGGCCAACGACCTGAAACAGCCATATTGCCATAAAATCGTTACGCCCCAGATCCCATGATGTTTGAACATCAACACCATCGATGATTGGAACGCTGCAAATTCCACCGCGCTCTCTTAATTTCATCATCTGGTTTGCAAAGTAGGCTCCCTCAATAGATGCTTCGAATGCCTCTTCCGGGGTGGAAGGGTGCTCTTGTTTGATCTTTTCTCCCAGGTCCTCGCGCTTCTTAACCCACCAGTGCTTTTGCGGCCCGGACAATTTAATGCCGTATTTGACCCAGAGATTTTTAAAATAATCGGCATTCCGCTGGTTGATAGGGACTGAATCAATGAGGGCATTCTTCGGATCCTCCCACCACGGAAAGAAAAAGAACTTACGGTCCATCCTGGTCAATGGCGTATTTGAACGTTTTTTGTCCTGATCTGTCTTGCACCACTCGTAATGAGTGCCTGCCCTGCTACGGGCTGTTGACTCAATAAACAAAATAGAGCCTTCGTGTATTGCCTCCATAGCTCCGGTCACGATCTCTTCTGCTTTATGCGGGGCCTTGGCGCAAGTGTACCCAAACTCTGAGATATGAAGATATTGGACCGTTCCGGACCGCATCGATGTCGACACGTAGATTGATGAATTGTTGGCGAAAATCATCTCTGATTTGCTGTCCGTTGTTAGTTTTCGCTCGTCTTGGATCCACTGTGGTAGGTGGTCGTATGGGTATTTAATTTTACGTCTAAAAATCTTGCTTGCGTCTTCCTGACGATGGGCTATAATACCGCCCTCTCTGTCTGAATTAAAGACACATTCATCAAGGATATAAATACCTATAAACGTAGTGATTCCGTGCTGTCGTGACTTCAGAATGTTGTTCTGAAACCACATATGTTCGAATAAATTTTGCTGAGTGGGCCTCAGTTTAAATTTAACAGACTTTCCAGACTCATTGACAATCACATACAGGTTATTCATGCGATACCACTTGTCTTTGAGCGGATTTTCTGAAGGCGCTGTGATTAAGGGGTGATCAGGAGCCTTCTTCTTCTCTATTACTCGGCAGGCCAACTGTTGCACCATCCACCTCTTCCAAAAGTTGCTTTCTTGCCTGTTCTATTGTTGATATTGGTCCACCATCGGGGCCGGACAACTCAACGGCTTTGATATTTTTCCATCGTTTCTTGCTCCGGTTATTGAGGAAATACATAATCGACTTTGGGTCTGGCAGGACTTTCTTTTTCACCTTCTTGGTTACCACAAGGCCCGGCACCATCTTTGGTCGGGTCCTGGTTACCATCTTTCCGCCTTCGGCGGGCTCTTCGTATTCTTCTATTCCGTCTTCCATAAACCCCATTTCGCGGGTTATTTCTATGTAAGTGCCTCCTTTTATTCTCTTTAATAGGGATTGTTCGGCTGTCTTACAGTTGAACTCATCTTTGCCGCGTCTTATGGAGTCGAATAACTCGGGATGTTCTTTCTGCCAATTGTAGATCGTTTGCTTGTCGACTTTAAAGAACCTGGAGAGTTGAATGTCAGTAAAACCCTCGGCGCAAAGCTCATATGCCTCTTCCGCAAAGCGCTCTATGTATTTTGTTTTCGGGCCTCCGGGCATGATTATTCCTTTGGAACGGCGGGGAAGCGGGGCAACCCGGAAAGGACCTGGGCTCACCACACCCAGGTAAGGAAACCGGATCGCCCCGCGAACCACGCGAAACGTAGATGCGATTAGGTGAATATACCGGAAGATAATTGCAATAATATATTTTTGTCAAGTTTATTCTTTTTCTCTTGACACCATGATTATCATGATATATATTGTATCTTAAGAGGACAAACAAACCCACAAAGGAGAAATAACTATGAAATCTTCAACATTTAAGCAAGCGAGAAAATTCTACGATGAAAACGCAACCAAACTTACCTCAGTTTTGCACAACGAACTGAGACACGAAATCGATTACCAAAGCGAATATGATCAAGTCGCGGTTTGGTTCGACGACTTTTCGCTGTGCTATCAAAACAGCGATATGAACGGAGGCGGCAAAGGAGAACCTCACTGGAACAACGAAGGCGCAAATGATGGTCTTGATAAACTAAAAGATATTCTTACTGCAGACGATCGCTTTAACGCGCTAATTGCAGAAGATGAATATTGGTCAGATGAATATCTGAATACATTTATCAATGATTTCTGCGATGATTTCGCAGAAAAACACGATATTTCAGACTATTTTGAATGCAATAGCGACTAAAACCAACCAGGGGCCGCGCATCCTACACGCGGGA
>ERZ891376.17-NODE-17-length-43212-cov-18.958245_pt1 | contig 43212 bp, 48 predicted proteins | sample MGYA00520906_ERZ891376 | MGnify/ENA primary metagenome ERZ891376 (study PRJEB32303, sample SAMEA104408695) | aquatic metagenome | biome: Brackish water; feature: Chemocline; material: water | place: Baltic Sea | collected 2014-10-18T08:59:00 | depth 139 m ...
TTTAATTATAAGAAAATTCTACTTTTACTGAGTGTTAATTTTTGGGAGGATTACACCAAACACCTGCCGTTCTTTTGGTTGAGTAGTCGGTAATTTCCTTTCCTTTGGAATTTATCTTGCGACCTTTAAGAATTCCCTGAGTGCAAAAATAGTTAACTTCAGTGAGAGGCATTCCAGTTAACTCTGCATATTTACTCGCTCTAACTTCTATAACTGGTGATGTGGCAAGACTTACAGAGACATCAATCTCATGCGTAACCACTGTTTTTAATTCATTTGTATCTATCTTCATAATGCTTCAATCCTATGTGTAAGTATGTATAATGAGTCATATAAAACCGTTCTTTTTAGAACCTAAATTTATTATATACAGTTCCTTTTGAAACTGTCAAGGATTATTTTTTATGGAGTTTGACAAAAAGTTAAAATTGTTAAGAAAAACAGAGGGTTACACGCAAAAAAAATTTGCAGAATTACTGGATAGCTCGGAAATTAGTATTAGAAATTATGAAGCTGGTAGAAAAAATCCAAATGGAAAGTTCTATATGGAACTATGCAAAACATTTCCTGAATATGCATTTTGGATAACCACTGGAAGGATTGATCCACCAAAGCATATTGATCCACATATCAAGAGTGAGAATGAAGTTCAAAATAATAACGTAGGATAGTATTGTTTGACAATAGTATTGAAATACGATACTATATAAAAAAACATAAGAATGATTAAAAGTTACGCCGATAAAAAAACTGAAAAATTTGCAATTGATGGAAAGCATAAAACTATTGCTGGACAGATTAGCAAGCGTGCACTGATGAGATTGATTCAGATAGATAACGCCACTTGTTTGGATGATCTTAGATCTCCAGCATCAAATCATTTAGAAAGGCTAATAGGAGACAGGAAGGATCAATACAGTATAAGAATTAATCAACAATATAGAGTGTGCTTCGTGTTTGAAAATGGCAACGCATATGATGTTGAAATTATTGATTACCATTAAACGGACGGGCGACACACAGCAGTCCAGAAGGAGAAATAACCATGATTAAAAACAATTTCCATCCAGGTGAATTTTTACAAGAGTTGTTAGAAGATTACAACATTACTGCTTATCGCCTATCTAAAGATATTTTTGTGCAACAGACTCGCATTAGTGACATCTTAAAAGGAAGGCGATCAATTAGTAGTGATACAGCAATAAGGCTTGGCAAATACTTTAACAACTCGCCACAATACTGGCTAAACCTACAAGATAGCTATGATTTAACTAATTGTAATGTTGAAAATTACCACAGTATTAATCCTATTCAAAGGGTTGTGTAAATAATTACGTTAATGAGGTAAAAAATGGTCAGAAAAAATCCAAATGGAACATTTACCGTTGATATTACTCAGGGGCGAAATAAACGCATACAAAAACGCTTTAAAACTAGGCAAGAGGCCCAAGGCTATGAGCGTAATTTTATTACGGAGGTCTATCAAAGCAAAGACTGGGCAAGCGTAAAAAAAGACAATAGAACGTTGTTAGATTTAATTGAAGCATGGTACACAATGCACGGTCAAAGCTTGAGAGATGGAGAGCAGCGTAAAGCGCTATTAAAGAAGGTAGCTAATGATTTGGGCAACCCTATTGCTTCAGATTTTTCTGCTAAAGATTTTGCACATTATCGAGCTAAAAAACTAAAGGTACACAAGCCAAAAACAATTAATAACAAGCAAACTTATTTATCAAGTGTGTTTAATGAATTGAGACGCCTGAAAGAAGTAAATTATCCAAATCCTTTGGCAGAAGTTCGCACTATCAGGATTCCAGAGAGGGAGTTGTTTTATCTTGATGATGAAGAAATTAAAAAATTATTTAAAGAGCTTAAGCAATATAAAGATACTTACCTGTGTGCTTTGATATGTTTAACTTGCGGCACAAGGTGGGGAGAGGCTAGAAATTTGCAACCTGAGCATATTAGAAACGGCAAGATTTGTTTATTTAATACTAAAAGTGGTAAGAATAGATATATTCCAATTAATCCAAAATTAGAAGCTCAATTAAATCTACCATTAGCGGCTAATAAGAATACTTTTGCGAGTTGTTATGAAAGATCGGGCATTAAAAAAGCTCAAGGACAAAGTACACATATATTGAGACATACCTTTGCCAGTCATTTTATTATGAATGGTGGCGATGTTTTGAGCTTGCAGAAGGTGTTAGGCCATAGCACCTTAACAATGACTATGAGGTATGCCCATTTATCTCCAGACCATCTAAATGATGTAATAAAGTATGCACCTGTGGTTGATTTATAACTATTTATGCTTTATTCATAAATAAGGTATATCGTTATTCATATGCATTCTTTCAAATCGATGGAAAAATCCCTCAGCCAGCAAATTAATTCTTAACAAAAAATAACAATATCTAGAGCTAAAAAAGCTAGTGAATTAATGGGGTGTTTTTTTGTATGTAGTGAAAATGTAGTGAAACTTTTAAAAAATTACTTGGTAATCGTTGCTACATAAGGGGTAATGTGGTGGAGGGACAGGGATTTGAACCCTGGAAGGAGATTAATCCTTGCTGGTTTTCAAGACCAGTGCATTCAGCCGCTCTGCCATCCCTCCGAAGTGGGGTATGATACAGCTAATCAAGGTAAAAGTGAATATAATTTTTATATAATTTAGATTGGAAAGTTAAATAATTTTAAGTATAATTTGTTTCTTTTAGATTTTCGAAAGGTAGAGTCATGGCCAAGATATGTCAAGTAACTGGTAAGCGCCCAATTAGTGGTAATAATGTATCACACGCAAACAACAGAACGCGTCGTCGTTTTTATCCAAATCTTCATACACACCGTTTTTGGGTAGAAGGTGAAAACCGTTTTGTTAAATTAAAGCTAACCGCTAAAGGTTTGCGAATTGTTGACAAAAAAGGTATTGAAGTAGTGCTTAAAGAAATCCGCGCACGTGGCGAAAAGGTTTAGGAGTAAGTTATGAGAGAAAAAATTAAATTAGTATCATCGGCTAAAACAGGCCATTTTTACACAACGACTAAGAACAAACGTCTTCACCCAGAAAAGATTGAAGTTAAAAAGTTTGATCCTGTAGTAAGACAGCATGTTATCTACAAAGAGGCTAAGATTAAGTAATTCTTAATCCCAAGCACAATAAAAAAGCCGCAGTCAGCGGCTTTTTTATTGTTTTATAATTAAAACCAATAAAAAACTCGAATTTTTATTGTCCAATACTATTTGGGTATTATTTTTCTAAAATCGTATCTAGTGATATGTGGCCAATAGCGGCTTGATATTCAGATATTTGATCAAAGTTTAAGTATTGATATATTTCGTTAGAGGCTGGCTGCATATCGCGCATTGCTGTTAGATATTCTTGGGCTGTTGGAATGCGGCCGAGCTTTGCAGCGATGGCAGCGACCTCAGCAGAAGATAGATAAACGTCAGCATTATCGCCTAAACGATTGGGGAAATTACGGGTTGAGGTTGAAATAACTGTAGCGTCGGCTTTAACGCGCGCTTGATTACCCATGCATAATGAACAGCCCGGTATTTCTGTATGTTGGGTGATCGATTCGAAAGTTTCATAAACACCTTCAGCTCGAAGTTGGGCTTCGTCCATGCGGGTCGGCGGCGCAATCCATAGTTCAGTTGGTAAATTTTCTTGGCCTTTTAATAGTTGTGCAACTGCTCTAAAGTGACCAATATTGGTCATGCACGAGCCGATAAACACCTCATCAATTTTGGTGTTAGCCACATCTGACAAGGTTTTTACATCGTCTGGATCATTCGGACAAGCTAAGATTGGCTCTTTAATATCATCGAGATTAATCTCAATCACAGCGGCATATTCACAATCTGAGTCAGCCTCTAGCAACTCAGGTGCATCTAGCCACTTTTGCATGGCTTGGATACGGCGAGCAATGGTTTTTTTGTCTTCATAATCTTTTTCTATCATTGATGATAATAAGGCAATGTTAGATTTTAAGTATTCTGCTACGGGCTCTTTATTGAGTTTGATCGTACAACCATTGGCTGAGCGTTCAGCAGAAGCATCAGTTAGCTCAAACGCTTGCTCAATTTTAAGATCGCCTAAACCTTCAATTTCTAAAATACGACCTGAGAAAATATTTTTCTTGTTTGATTTTTCAACCGTTAATAAGCCTTGCTGAATAGCAACATACGGGATGGCATTAACCAAATCACGTAGGGTTATGCCTTCTTGCATGGTGCCACTAAAACGCACCAAAACAGACTCCGGCATATCGAGTGGCAGCACACCAATTGAGGCACCAAAAGCCACTAGGCCAGAACCTGCAGGAAAGCTAATACCAATAGGGAAGCGTGTATGTGAATCACCTCCTGTGCCAACGGTATCAGGCAATAACATGCGGTTAAGCCATGAATGAATAATACCATCACCCGGCTTGAGCGCCACACCGCCACGAGACTGCATAAAATCAGGCAATGAATGCTGTAACTCTAGATCGACCGGTTTTGGGTAAGCCGCTGTATGGCAAAAACTTTGCATCACCAAATCAGCCGAGAAGCCTAAACAGGCCAATTCTTTAAGTTCGTCACGGGTCATAGCGCCGGTGGTATCTTGCGAGCCGACCGTGGTCATACGTGGCTCACAATAAGTGCCTGGGCGAACACCCTCAATGCCACAAGCTTTACCCACAATTTTTTGCGCCAAGGTGTAACCAGCATCACTATTGCTTACATCTCGTGGGCGTAAGAACAATTCGCTAACAGGTAAATTTAGATCTTGACGGGTTTTATCAGTTAAGCCGCGTCCAATAATCAGTGGAATTCGACCACCTGCACGCACTTCATCTGGCATGGTGGTTGGCGCTAACTCGAACGTAGAAACAACTTTGCCATTAATATTAGTAATTTTTCCTTCATAAGGGAAGATGGTAATTTCATCACCCATCTTCAGTTTTGAGACGTCACATTCAATTGGCAATGCGCCTGAATCTTCTGCTGTGTTAAAAAAGATCGGCGCAATATTGCCACCGAGTACCACGCCACCACCACGCTTATTTGGCACGTAATCAATGTCGTTGCCCATATGCCAAAGTACCGAGTTAATAGCTGATTTGCGTGAAGAGCCAGTGCCAACTACATCACCAACAAAAGCCAATGACAGACCTTTTTCTTTGAGTTGGACGATGGTTTCTAGCGGATTATCCATTTTTTTGACAAGCATTGATTGTGCATGCAAAGGAATATCAGGACGCGACCAAGCTTCTGTGGCGGGCGATAAATCATCGGTGTTAATCTCACCTTCAACGCGAAAGACAGTCAATTTGATTTCTTTTGGTAATTTGTTTTTGGCTGTGAACCAATCAGCATTTGCCCAATTATTAACAACAGTTTTAGCAAAGTTATTGTTGGTAGATTTTTCTATGATTGTTTGGTAGGCTTCATAGATAAGCAATGTTTTAGATAGCGCATCACAAGCTGTTTGTGCGGTTGCTTCAATATCTAGTAAATCGATTAGCGGGGTAATGTTGTAACCCCCCATCATTGTGCCTAATAAGAAGGTGGCTTGCTTTTGGTCGATTGCATTACATTGCTGGTCCCCTTTGGCAACGCTTGCTAAAAAACCAGCCTTTACATAAGCAGCTTCATCAACACCAGGCGGTACACAATTAGTAAGTAAGTCTAGATAAAATTCATCTTCATCACTCTGGATTAGATGCTGCACTACTGAAGCAACTTGCTCAGCGTTGAGTACCAGAGGTGGAAGGTTATTTTGTTGGCGTTCGCTAACATGTTGAAGATAGGCTGATTTCATTGTGATTTTCTCGTCAGTAATAAAGCGTATAATTCTATCATTTTATTGCTGTCAAGTTTTTCATATTATAGTTTTTATCTTTCATATTATGAAATATAAGTCAGCTTCTATCTGATAGGCAACCTTATGAACCTGACACATCTTACGGCAATTTCCCCAATTGACGGGCGTTACTTTGATAAAACCAGCATACTTAACACTATTTTTAGTGAGTTTGGCTTAATTAAATATCGCGTTCTAATTGAAGTTAAATGGCTACAAGTCCTGTCGAATAATGCAGATATTGTAGAAGTACCTGAATTTAGCCAAGAAGCTGCTCAATTTTTAAGCGATATTGCAACGAATTTTTCATTAGAAGATGCTCAAGCCGTAAAAGATATTGAGCGCACGACTAATCATGATGTTAAAGCGGTAGAGTACTTCCTAAAAGACCAAATCAAAGGCAATACAGAGTTAAATGCTGTAAGTGAATTTTTTCATTTCGCCTGTACATCAGAAGATATTAATAATTTATCACATGCCCTGATGTTGATTGATGGTCGTCAGGTGATGCTTGAGAAAATGCAAAATGTATTATCGTTAATCAGCAAGATGGCTAAAGATAATGCAGCCATTCCAATGTTATCACGCACCCATGGTCAAACTGCCTCCCCAACAACTGTTGGCAAAGAGATGGCAAACTTTGCTTATCGTCTAAAAAGACAAATTAAACAGTTAGAAGATGTCAAAATTATGGGTAAGTTTAATGGCGCAGTAGGTAACTTTAATGCGCATTTATCGGCTTATCCATCGCTAGATTGGCAAGGCATTACTCGGCAGTTTATTGAAGACTTGGGTGTTAATTACGCCATGTACACGGCACAAATTGAAACACACGACTATATGGCGGAGTATTTTCACTCCATTAATCGTTTCAATACAATCTTAATTGATTTTAGTCGTGATATTTGGGGCTACGTATCGCTAGGTTATTTCAAGCAAAAGACTATTGAAGGAGAAGTTGGCTCGTCGACCATGCCACATAAGGTTAATCCAATTGATTTTGAAAACGGTGAGGGAAATTTAGGCATTGCTAATGCTCTGAATACACATTTGGCAGATAAATTAGCCATTTCTCGGTGGCAGCGTGATTTATCAGACTCGACAGTACTTAGAAATTTAGGTGTTAGTTGTGCACATTGTCTAGTGGCCTATGCGTCTATTGCTAAAGGTATTGGAAAACTAGAAACCAATGAAGCGCGCTTGCATCAAGATCTAGATTCATCATGGGAGGTTTTAGCAGAGCCTATTCAAACAGTTATGCGTCGTTATGGCATTGAGAATCCTTATGAGAAACTTAAGGCGTTGACTCGCGGTAACAGTATTGATGCTAAAGTCTTGGCAGAATTTGTCAAAGATTTAGATATGCCAGAGGATGCTAAACGTTCGCTAGCCAAACTAACTCCGATGAACTATACTGGTGATGCACAAAAACTAGCAGAAGCGCTTGAAAAACTGATATAATTTCGCGTCTTATACATTTTGTGTAAGTTTTAATTAAACAAAGGAGCAAAAAACCCATGGTTAAAATTAGACTAGCCCGCGGTGGAGCCAAGAAAAAACCTTTTTATTCGATCGTAGCAACAGACTCTAGAAAGCGTAGAGACAGTGGTTATATTGAGCGTATTGGATATTTTAATCCAGTTGCGCGTGGACAAGAAGTTAGGCTTACCATTGAAGAAGATAGATTAGCTTACTGGGCATCAGAAGGTGCGCAAGTTTCTGATCGCGTTAAGCAGCTTGTTAAAGAATTTAAAGATCCTTCAATTCGTGAGAAGCGTGTTGCAGCTCAAACATCTAGAGCAGCAGCAGTTACAGCTAAATTAGCAGCAGAAGCTAAAGCTAAAGCAGACGAAGAGGCGAAAGCTGAAGCAGCGGAAGCTAAGGCCTCTGCACAAGCAGAAGCGGCAGCAGCAACAGAGGAAGAAGCGGCTGCTGAGTAAGTAGTGAGCAACAACTCTAACAATAAAAGGCTATTAATCGGACAGATTAATGGCCTTTTTGGAGTTCAGGGCTGGGTGAAATTATTTTCTTACGCCTATCCAAGAAAAAACATTCTTTCTTATCAACCCTGGCATATTAAAGTGGATGGCGTTTGGACAACGCTTGATATTGTTAAGGGTCGTGAACAAGGAAAAACTATTGTTGCTCAGCTTAAGGATGTAGATGACCGAGAAGATTCCAGGCGTTATATCGGCGTCGAGCTGTATATTGAAAAATCACAACTACCTCAGCTTGCACAGGGCGAGTACTATTGGGACGAACTAACAGGACTTGAGGTGATTAATAACCAAGGTATTGTTCTAGGCACTATTTCCTATATGGTTGATACAGGCGCCAATAATGTCATGGTTGTTAATGGTAAAAAAGAACATTGGGTACCTTATATTGAGCCTTTTTTGGTATCAATTGATATGGATAAGCGTCAGATATTGGTTGATTGGGATGAAGATTTTTAAAGGTATTGTTTTACTTTCTAGATACCGCTTTTTCGGCATCATCAGCATTATCAACCGTAACATTGAGATTGTGTAAATGCCCATCTTTGATGTCATAAATAAAACCATGAATAGATAGAGCCTGACCATCTCTCCAGGCTTTTTTAATAACTGGAATATAGCATATATTACGCACCTGTTCAATCACATTAATTTCACATAACCTATCTACTTGTTCATCTGTGGAAAGGTTTTTCAACCCACTTTTGGCGCGCTGGTAGTACTTACGTATAGGCCTAATCCAGTTGTCAATTAAATCAGGGTTACTAGTGTTTATCGCTGCTTGGACGCCACCACAACCATAATGCCCAGTCACTATAATATGCTTCACTTTAAGAATCTCAACCGCATATTGAATGACCGCCAAGACATTCATATCACCTGAATTAACTAAGTTAGCAATATTGCGATGTACAAAAACCATACCAGGATCCATTTTTACTAATTCATTAGCAGGCACACGACTATCAGAACAGCCAATCCATAAATACTCCGGTGTTTGTTGTGTAGAAAGATTAGAAAAGAATAATTCATCTCGTTGATTGATTTCATCAACCCACTGACTATTGTTAATAAATAATTGTTTAATATCTTCTTCGTAGTCGTTATGATTACACATTTTTTCCTTTTGCGGTTGTTTCGACTTATGGTTCTGTAAAATTTTATCATAGTCACACTGTCAAACATTTAAAAGAGTGAAATAGAAGAGAACATGATTAATGACAGCTATAAAGTTCAAATTAGCGCTTATTATTGAATTTCACTAACGATATTTTAAGAATATCAATAGTTCATAATATGATTATTACATTATAATAGGCTTATTATTTATTTATAAAAAAAAGGGATTCATGTCTAATGTAAAAATTATTGCAGCTAGTATTTTTTTAGCTTTTAGCTTCTGGCTTGCTCTTGTTGCTCCTACAGCGCCAATTGCATGGATGCTCGGTATTTTATTATTAACCATTTATCTTTTTGCATTTGAAGTTGTTGAGGTAGATGAGGCGGCAATTACCATTATGGTTATTCTAGGCTTGACATCGCTACCATTGGTTTATTCACTAATGGGACTTGAGGGTGGCTTAGTTGACAATGAAAGGTTATTTGACGGATTTTCATCTAATGCAGTTATGTCGATTGTTGCAGTGATGATTATTGGCGCAGGACTCGATAAAACTGGCCTAATGACAAAGGTAGCTGCTTTTATTCTTAAAGTTGGCGGACGCTCTGAAACAAGAATTATTCCTATTGTGTCTTCAGCAGTTGGTTTTATTTCGTCATTTATGCAAAACGTTGGCGCAGCTGCTTTATTTATTCCAGTGGTGAGTAGAATTTCTTCGCGCTCAGGTGTTCCAATGTCGAGACTTTTGATGCCAATGGGTTTTACAGCTATTCTTGGCGGTACCATGACAATGGTAGGATCAAGTCCGTTAATCTTACTAAATGATCTTATTCTAACAACCAATCAAGGTTTGCCTGTTGAAAATCAGATGGATACTTGGGGTTTATTCTCAGTAACACCAATCGGTATTGCTTTAGTGGCGACGGGCATTATCTTTTTTGTTGTTGCCGGTAAGTTTGTACTACCAACTGTTAAAGAAGATCGACCAGAATCAGTTTCTGCAGTTGAACATTTCCAGGAAGTCTACAAGATCAACTATGATTTATATGAAGTTGGTGTGCCGTCTGATAGTACTTTGGTTGGTATGAAGCTTGATGATATTGAAACTATCTCACGTGTGAGAATTATAGCTATTCAAGATACCAACAATAATACTTTAGTTGGGCATGATTCAGTTGACCGTAGTACTGCAATTGAAGCTAACATGACATTAGGCTTGCTTACTTCTAAGGAAGACTTGGATGGTTTTGTTGAAGGCTTTAAATTGAATCTATCTGATAAGATTGAAAAATTCTCAGATCTTTTATCAACACAAAATTGTGGTACTGCTGAAGTCGTTATTCCGCCAAATTCTACACTTATTGGAAAAACAGCCCGTGATGTTTGGCTTAGAAAGACTTATGGTTTGGCGATGGTTGCTCTGCACCGTGGCGGAAAAACATTAAAAGAAGGCGAAGGTATTCGTGATCTTCCATTTCAATCGGGTGACACATTAGTAGCGCACGTACGCTGGGAAGATTTAGAGCGACTACAAAACAACACTGATTTTATTGTGGTGACATCAGAGTACCCAGTTAAAGAAGAGTCTCGTCCTGATAAGGTTAAATGGGCTGGTATCTTCTTTTCAATTGCATTGTTCTTAATTTTATTTACAGATATTAAGCTTTCTATCGCTTTGATGACAGGTGCACTTGGCATGATCTTGACAAAAGTACTGAAGATTGAAGAAGCTTATAGAGCGGTTTCTTGGAAAACTGTATTTTTACTAGCCAGTTTGATCCCATTAGGTTTAGCTGTCTCTAAGACGGGCACCGCATTATGGATTGCTCAAGAAACAGTTAAAGTAGTTGGTGATATGGCACCATGGATTGTTCTAGCGTCGATTGCAGTATTAGCAACATTCTTTACCTTGGTCATGTCTAACGTTGGTGCTACGATTCTCTTAGTGCCAATTGCTGTTAATATCGCCATTCAGGTTGGTGCAGATCCTGCAATTTATGCCTTAACAGTAGCGATTGCAACCTCAAACTCATTCTTGATCCCAACTCATCAGGTGAATGCTTTGATTATGGGCCCAGGTGGCTATAAGGTTTCAGACTTTATTAAGGCAGGTAGTATTATGACTATTTTATTCTTAGTGGTAATGATGACAATGATGAATCTTGTATTCTAATTCAATAAAACGCTTTTATAAAATATAAACCTTGAGGCTGGGCTGTTGCACCAGCCTCTTTGCGTTGTTTAGATGCCAATACTACCTCAATCCATTCAACAGACTTCTCACCTCTGCCTATTTTTAATAGTGTGCCTACGATATTTCTAACCATGTGATGCAAAAAAGCATTGGCTTTAATATCTAGTAAAACTTCGTCATTGTTTTTGGTTATATGGATAAATTCAATGGTCTTAATAGGAGACTTTGCTTGACACAGACTACCTCTAAAGGCTGAAAAATCATGCTTTCCAAGCAGATATTGTGCAGCTTGATTCATATCATCAATATTCAGATCTCTTGGCTCCCAAAGTGAATGATGGCCAATAATAGCAGAGCGAATTCTGGAGTTGTGAATTTTGTAATTGTAGCGCCTAGCAACTGCGTTAAACCTAGCATGAAAATCATCATCGACGCGCTTTGCCCAAGTAAAGTTAACATCATGAGGAAGATTAACATTGCCACCAAAAATCCAGGCATCGTCTTCGCGATCTGACTGTGTTTCAAAATGAATAACCTGTTCAATAGCATGTACACCAGCATCTGTTCTTCCAGAACAAAAAACCCTAACAGGATGATCAGCAATTTTTGAAAGTGCTTTTTCAACAACCTCTTGTACGGTTCGAATGCCAGATTTTTGCAACTGCCAACCATGGAAATTGGTACCCATGTATTCAACGCCTAATGCTATTCTCATAATTAAGTTTATGTGTAAAATCGATTTAACTATTTTAACCATTTAATTAGCGACTCGTGAAAAATGAAGCTGTTGGCCTAAAGAGAATTTTTACTGCGTATGAATTCTCAATGAAAGGTCTTAAATCCTGTTACCGCTCTGAAGCTGCTTTTAGGCAAGAAGTCTGGTTGTCGTTAGTTTTAATCCCTCTAGCTTTAATATTAGGTGAATCTTCGGTAGAGAAAGTTTTGTTAATCATGGTTGTTTTTTTTGTATTAATTGTAGAAGTTCTTAATTCAGCCATCGAGTCAGTGGTCGACCGAATTGGAGACGACTATCATGTGTTATCAGGCGCTGCCAAAGATATGGGTTCAGCGGCAGTGTGGCTATCTCTTATGTTGCTAGTTGTTACGTGGCTAATTATTCTAATTTAGCCAATCAAATCGACTTATCAGTTGAGTGCTTTGCTTTTGATTCAATTGCTAGTACGAATAACTATTTGTCGGCTTTAGTATTTTCTGATACAACTCAAATTTGTATTGCTAACGAGCAAACTCAAGGTAAGGGTCAGTATGATCGTGCTTGGCTAAGTCAAAAAGATGCAAGCATCTTATTGTCTATTCGTTATGTCTTCAGAGTAGATCTTTCCTTAAATGGGCTAAGTTTGGTGATCGGACTTGCAATTGCTAGTGCACTAGAAGAGCTCGGTATTAAACAGATAAAACTTAAGTGGCCAAATGATGTATTTTTTGATAATAAGAAGTTGGCAGGTATCTTAATTGAGAATTCAGTTCAAGGTGAATATCAATCAGTTGTGATAGGCCTTGGTTTAAATTATGATTTAAATCAAAAGTTTGAGTGTCAATCGCCTTGGGTAGATTTGGCAAGCATTATTCCAAAACTGCCCGCTATTGAGAATTTAGCCGCTTTATTGATTAATCATATTTTAAAAAACTGCCAATTATTTGAATCTCATGATCTTTCTTATTTTATTCAGTCGTGGGAGCAAGTAGATTATTTAAAAAATACTCGCGTAAAGTTGGACATTAATAATCAAACATTTGCCGGGATAGTCAGAGGTATAAATTCTCAAGGAATGCTTATGGTGGAAGTGAATGGCCAGTTGATCGAAGTCTGTAGCTCTAAACAAATCCGACTTATTTAGGGTAAGATATCTAGTAGAAAATAAATCATTCTATCATGTCATTATGCGCCTCACTGTTACCAATATTTCTAAAAAATACGCCCGACGTAAAGTGGTTTCCGATGTTTCGTTCGAGGTTAAACTAGGTGAAATTGTGGGCTTATTAGGCCCTAATGGTGCAGGCAAGACGACGTGTTTTTATATTGCATGTGGGCTAGTTCGAGCTGATAAAGGCGAGGTTTTTATTAACAATGTTAAAGTTAGTAAAATGCCCATGCATAAGCGCGCCAAACTAGGCCTAGGGTACTTACCACAAGAGCCATCTATTTTTCGAAAACTTTCAGTTGAGGATAATATTTCAGCTGTACTAGAATTTAATACCACCCTAAACAAGGCGCAAAGAAAATATCGGTTGGACGAATTATTGTCTGAGTTTAATATTGAGCATATTCGCCATATTAATGGGTTAAGTCTGTCAGGTGGAGAAAGGCGTCGAGTTGAAATCGCTAGGGCGTTAGCAATGGATCCAAAATTCGTTTTATTGGATGAGCCATTTGCAGGCGTGGACCCAATTTCTGTGGGCGATATTCAGCAAATTATTTTTCATTTAAGAGATAAAGGCATTGGCGTGTTAATTACAGATCATAATTATCGTGAGATGCTTGATACTTGCGACCATTCTTATGTTTTGCATGCGGGTAGCATTATCGCTAAGGGCGATAAACAAACTATTCTTAATAATGCAGAAGTTAAAAAAGTCTATTTAGGTGAGTCCAATGACGCCCATTAAGCCTTTCATTACTCTGGGTGTTGAAAGCTCATGCGATGAAACAGGTATTGGTTTGTACCATAGCGAGAAAGGCCTTATCGGTCATCAGCTATTTTCCCAAGTAGAAATCCACAGTGAATATGGCGGGGTCGTTCCTGAGCTAGCATCTCGAGACCATATTCAACGGGCCTTGCCATTAATTAAAGCAGTACTTGCTGATGCACATCTGACACTAAGGGACATTAGCGGTATAGCGTATACAGCTGGCCCTGGTTTAGCGGGTGCCTTGCTTGTGGGTAGTGCCGTGGCAAAATCATTAGCCTGGAGTCTTAAAATTCCTTCACTGGGTGTGCACCATATGGAGGGGCATTTATTGGCACCCTTATTAGAAAAAGAAGTGCCTAGCTTTCCTTTTGTGGCTTTATTGGTGTCTGGTGGACATACGATGTTGATCGATGTTAAGGCTATTGGTGAATATGAGATTTTAGGGGAGTCTCTTGATGATGCAGTCGGTGAAGCTTTTGATAAAACAGCCAAGATTTTAGGCCTTGGATATCCAGGTGGCCCAGCTTTAGCACAGCTTGCCCAACAAGGAAGCCCAGATGCTTTTAAATTTCCAAGGCCAATGATTGATCGTCCAGGGCTAGACTTTAGCTTTAGTGGTTTAAAGACATTTGCGCGCAATACGTTTGCCAAGCATCCTGGCCAAAAAGCCGACATTGCTAAAGCTTTCGAAGTAGCAGCAACTTCTACATTAATGATTAAATGTCGTCGCGCTTTGGAACAAACAAAAAGAACAACCTTGGTGGTGGCAGGCGGAGTAAGTGCCAACCTATCGTTGCGCCAAGAACTAGACGCAATGGGCTTAAAGCATGGGGCTCAAGTGTTTTATCCTCGTCAAGAATTTTGTACGGATAATGGTGCCATGATTGCCTTAGCGGGCCATTTTCGTTTAAGCAAAGGACAATCGACGGCCAGTGGAGAAATCGCTATTCAGCCTAGATGGAGTTTAGAAGAGCTGGAGCCAGTATGAGTCAACTAGCTAAAGTTTTTACCCGTGCTTCGACAGGGCTTGATGCGCCAGTAGTTACAATTGAAGTGCATATTTCTGGAGGACTACCTGGGTTTTCTATTGTGGGCTTGCCGGAAGGTGCCGTTAAAGAAAGTAAAGATCGAGTTCGCTCAGCACTAATCAATTCAAACTTTAAGCTACCCAGAGGGCGTATTACTGTCAGTTTGGCGCCGGCCAATCTTCCTAAGCGAGGTGGGCGCTATGATTTACCAATCGCATTGGGCGTATTATTGGCATCTGGACAAATTAAACCCAGCGTTGATGTGAGTCAGTTTGAATTTTATGGAGAATTAGGGTTAGACGGTCTATTGCATACGACAGAGGGTTTGTTGCCAGCTATTATTGAAGCGAATAATGCGAAGCATAATATTGTTATTCCTATTGATGACTTTGAACAATGCGCTTTAGTGGAGCAGGCAAAAATATTTCCAGCGAGGCATTTATTGCAAGTGTGTGAGTTTTTATCTGGCATTGGTGAGCCTGAAAATTATCCAATCAGTGTTGATCATCAAGTAACTTATACTAAGGATTATTCACAAGTTAAAGGGCAATATCAGGCTAAGAGAGCATTAGAGGTTGCTGCTAGTGGAGGGCATAATATTTTATTGCGCGGCACGCCAGGCTCTGGAAAAACTATGTTGGCAGAAAGACTCCCCTCGATTATGCCACCTTTAAGCTGTGAAAAGGCCCTGCAAAAGGCGTCCATTTATTCCGTTGCTGGAAAGATGTTAGACAATACTCAAATGTATATTCGAGCTTTTCGATCTCCTCACCACTCATCCTCAGCAGTGTCACTGGTGGGTGGTGGATCTATTCCTAAGCCGGGCGAAATTTCCCTAGCACATGAAGGCGTGTTATTTTTAGATGAACTACCTGAATTTCCTCGTCACGTTTTAGAAACCTTAAGACAGCCTTTGGAGAGTGGTGAAGTGCACGTTTCTCGTGCACAACAACAGGTAACTTTTCCGGCAAATTTTCAATTGATCGCAGCTATGAATCCATGTCCATGCGGTTATTTTGGAGATGGAACGAGTAAGTGTCATTGCACAGAAGATCAAATTAGTAAATACCATGTTAAGATTTCTGGCCCATTATTAGATCGTATCGACATGGTCTTAGAGGTTCCACCACTACCAAAAGAGGTAATGTTGAGTCAAAAAAACGAACAGATAGAAAACAGCGAAACTATCAGAGCGCGTGTATTAGATTGCTATAATATACAGATAAATAGACAAGGCAAATTAAATGATCGTCTTAACCCTGATGAGGTTGATGACTTGATTGTTTTAAACAAAGATAACAGGCAATTGTTAGAGAGTGTGATTGACAAACTACATCTTTCTGCAAGAGCTTATCATCGAATTTTAAAAGTAGCTAGAACCATTGCAGATTTAGACCACGCTCAAGCAGTTGAGCGGCGTCATTTGATTGAAGCAATTGGATATCGGCGACATAATGGATAGAAAAATGGTAATTATTCCCGCAATTGATTTAAAAGATGGGCAATGTGTTCGCTTAAGACAAGGGTTGATGGACGACACGACTGTGTTTTCAGACAACCCTGTTGAAATGGCTGCTCAATGGGTTAATCAAGGTGCAAAACGCCTGCATTTAGTAGATCTAAATGGTGCCTTTGAGGGCAAACCTATTAACGCTACCAGTGTGACTCAAATCACCAAAGAGTTTCCAAATCTACCAGTGCAAATTGGTGGCGGAATTCGTAATATGCAAATTGCAAATACTTATATTGAAGCGGGCATTAGCTATTTAATAATAGGCACTATGGCTGTTACTCATCCTGAATTTGTCTCTGAATTGTGTCGTGAATTTCCTGGAAAAGTCATTGTAGGTTTAGACGCTAACAATGGTTTAGTAGCAACTGAAGGCTGGGCTAAGCAAACAGATTTACATGTGGTTGAGTTGTCAAAAAAATTCGAACAGGACGGTGTTAGCTCTATTGTCTATACCGATATTGCACGTGACGGCATGATGCAAGGTGTTAATGTTGAGGCGACTGCCGACTTAGCTAAGCAAACATCGATTGATATTATTGCCTCTGGCGGTATCACTAATATGGATGATATTAGCAATTTACTAGTAGAGGCGCATCACGGTATTAGTGGTGCTATTACGGGTCGTGCTATTTATGAAGGCACGCTCGATTTTGCCAAAGCGCAGCTTTTGTGTGACCAAAAAAGCTAATGTATATTGAAGTTGCCTATGCACTAGAAGATAAGCAAACATTGCTTAACTTAGAGGTTGGTACCGATACAACACTCAAACAAGCGATTGAATTGTCAGGCATGTTGGAGCTTTATCCTCAAATAAATTTACTTCAAGATAAGATCGGTATTTTTGGGAAAATTGCTAAATTAGATACCATTTTGCGCGAAAAAGACCGAGTTGAAATATATAGACCGTTAATTGCTGATCCTAAAGAAGTGCGTAAAGAGCGTGCAGCCCAGGGTAAGAAAATGCGTAGTGGTAAAAAATCCTAATTTTTGGTAAAATAGTGCTTTAATCTAAATAAAAGTAAATGAACGAAGACCAACCTCCGTCGACACAGTCTTTTCTACAAAGACTAAACAAGAAATTTTTTCACGCACCTCTTACTTCAAGTGATGAGCTTTTACAAGCTCTAAAAGAAGCTGAAGAGAGTCATACTATTGATTCCCATAGTCGCAGTATTATCGAAGGTACGATGCAGCTGGAAAATATGGAAGTGCGTGATGTCATGGTGCCAAAATCAAAAATGGTAACCATTGAGCACAACTCCGATACCAAAGAGCTGCTTGCTATTATGATCAAGTCAGCCCACTCTCGCTTTCCAATTATTGATTCAAAGAGCCACAAAATTCAAGGCGTCATTTTAGCCAAAGACTTGTTAAGCTATTTAGCAGGTGATAAGCGCAGTGAGTTTAACTATAAAGAATATTTACGTAGTGCGATCTTGGTGCCTGAAAGTAAAACTTTAGGCGCTTTACTGAGAATTTTTCAGCAAAAGAAATCACACATGGCTATTGTTATGGATGAGTACGGCGAAATCGCAGGTTTGGTAACACTAGAAGATGTACTAGAGCAAATTGTTGGTGAAATTGAAGATGAGCATGATTTAGAAGAAGACAATATTATCGATTTTGGTGATGGGCGCTTTTTATTAAAAGCCAATACGCCTATCGAAGAGTTCGAAGAGTTTTTTGAAGTTCAACTAACGGCCGAAGACATTGATACAGTTGCCGGTGTTGTTATTGCAGGATTCACTCGTTTGCCTGAGCAAATGGATGAAATCAGTTTACAAGGCTTTAAATTTAAAGTGTTAAAGACCGATTCTCGCCGCATTCATTTGCTTGAAGTGGAGCGTCTAACCATTCAAAGTAAGGACTAATGGATATTCTTGTTAGTGTATTTTTAATGGGCTTGCTGGGCGGTGTACACTGTCTGGGTATGTGCGGTGGCGTGGTTGCCATGCTTACAGCTGGGCTTGATCCAGAAACCAGATCAAATCCCAAAAAAGTTGCCCTTTTTCATCTTAACTATAATATTGGTCGAATTCTAAGTTACATCCTAATGGGTCTTGTATTTGGTATGTTGGGTGCTATATTGTCGCAAACATTGCAAATGAACCTGTTTGATAAGGCGCTAAGAATTTTCTCAGGTGTCTTGATGATTATGGTCGGTTTATATATTGCAAACTGGTCATCAGGCATTCAAATTCTAGAAAAGATAGGCGCTAAATTTTGGGCGATTCTACAGCCATTTTCTAAGCGATTTTTACCTATTAAAGATTTAAAAGGCGCTTTTTTTACAGGCCTGTTATGGGGCGGAATCCCTTGCGGTTTAGTTTATAGCGCCTTAAGTTTTGCCATTGTATCTGGCTCAGCTGCTCAAGGTGGTTTGATTATGCTAGCCTTTGGTTTGGGCACATTACCGAGCTTATTAATAATGGCCAGTTTATCTACCCAATTAACGCATTGGATTAAAAAACCATGGGTAAGAAAAACTTCAGGGCTGTTCATTATTGGCTTGGGTATCGCGGCTTTATGGATGCCGATAAATTCTATGATTAATACAAATCTACATGGGCATAATAATTCTAGCCAATATATAATAAAATCAAAAGACCATATGAATGCTCTTATGCCTAATATGCATAAGCCAAAAAGCATTAATACATTTGAAAAACCAACTGATTTAGACTACCTGACCTAGCCCATGATATCGTTAGAACAAACAGCACAACAAGTCATTCAAGCGCTCAAGCGTCATAAGGTGAGTGACTATGAAATTTCTTTAAGCGCAAGTTCCGGTGTTTCTACTGCAGTGCGTTTGGGTAAAGTTGAAACCTTAGAGTATCATCTTGATAAATCACTCGATATTAATGTTTATTTGGGCCAAGCTAAGGGTCATACTTCAAGTGTTGATCTCAGTGAGGGTGGCATTCTAAAAGCTGTTGAATCTGCTTGTCTTATTGCAAAATATACTCAGAACGATCCGTTTAGTGGTTTAGCACCAAAAGAACTAATGGCCTTTGATGTGCCCGACTTAGACATGTACCACCCTTGGGAATTAGATCCTAGCCATAGCATTGATTTAGCCACTCGTTGCGAAGCGCAAGCACTAGATCATAGCGGTATTGATAATTCTGATGGTGCTGAGGTGTCTAGTTATCAAGGCGAGGGTTTATATGCAAATTCTAATGGCATGATGAGCGTGCAAAAGGGCGCCAGACATTCACTTAATTGTAGCGTTATTGCCAAGCAAAATAAAGATATGCAGACGGCTTATGAATACACAGTGGCTTTGGATGCACAAGACTTACAAGCACCAGAATGGGTGGGAGATCGTGTTGCAAAACTTGCTATCGGCAAGCTAGGCGCTAGATCTTTAGCATCGCAAAAATGTCCAGTGATATTTTCACCAAGAGTTTCAAGCGGCCTTTTTTCACAGTTAATCGGTGCATTGAGCGGCGCGAGCCAGTATAAAAAAGCTACTTTTTTATTAGACAGTATTGATAAACTAATTTTGCCTGAAAGTCTTTCTATCCTAGAAAAACCATTTTCTAAAAAAACTATCGGTGCCAAAGCTTTTGACCGTGATGGCGTCTTAAAGCGCCAGCAATATTTTGTTGAAAATGGCCAAGTTAAAAGCTATGTGCTTAGTCAATATTCGGCTAATCAGCTGGGTCTAAAAACAACAGCTAATGCTGGCGGTGTTAATAATTTAATTATTGAGCATCAGTTTACTGGCGACTTGGATGACATGATCAAACTCATGGGTAAAGGTTTGGTGGTAACAGAGCTTATGGGTCAAGGTGTCAATGGCACGACGGGTGATTACTCTCGCGGGGCAACAGGTTTTTGGGTTGAAAATGGTGAAATTCAATACCCAGTATCCGGCATTACCATTGCGGGAAATCTAAAAGACATGTTGTTGGGTATTGAGCACGTGGGTACAGATGTTGACTATCGTGGCAATATCAAAGTCGGATCTGTATTGATTAATCAAATGATAATAGCTGGGGACACCGAGTGACATACGACATTGTCATTGTTGGTGGTGGCATGGCAGGTCAAGCCTTTGCTTTATCGATGGCAAAAACAGATTATAAAATTGCTATTATTGAGCCTAATAGTCCAAACCCAACATTAAATAAAGACTTCCATTCGCGTGTAAGCGCAATCACTCCAAGCTCTGAGCAATTGTTAAAAGACATTAATGCTTGGGATTTAATTAAACGCAAACATGCTTTTTCTCATACCCAAGTGTGGGATCAAAACTCACATGGAGCGCTAGATTTTCATGCTCATGACGAAAACTTGCCTCATTTAGGCCATATTATTGAGAATGATGCTATTCAGTCAGCATTGTTTGAGGCTTTGGAAAAAACCGATGTTGAGTTTGTTAGTGCCAAGTTAGAGAGTATTGAAAAAACGACAGCAGGATATCAGCTTCAGTTAAATAATAAACAAGCACTAGATTGCCAGCTGCTTATTGGAGCAGATGGCGCTCGATCTAACATTCGCAGTTTGGCCAATATTGGTTTTAGTGAAAATAATTATCAGCAAAAAGCCATTATTTGCAATGTTAAATCAACACAAAGTTTTAATAGCACAACTTGGCAGCGATTCTTATCAGATAGTATCGTAGCACTCTTGCCATTAGGCGAAAACCAAGCTTCCATAGTTTGGTCAGCAGATAACGATTTAGCCGATGAATTAATGACACTAGATAAGCCAGCATTCGCTAAGCGATTATCAGCAGCAGTGGAATATCGTTTTGGAGAGTTTAAAGTGCTTAGCGATATGCAGGCCTTCCCACTGATTGAACGAAGCGCTAACGAGTATGTCAAAGAAAACTTGGCACTCATTGGTGATGCAGCGCATAATATTCATCCTCTTGCTGGTCAAGGTATTAATCTTGGTTTTTCAGATGTTAGAGAATTATCAAAACAATTAGAAGATAATAATAAGAATTTAGGCGATTATTTAACATTAAGAAAGTACGCGAGAGCACGCAGATTAGATAATGAGCTAATGGCCAAAACCATGACGGGTCTAAACTGGATTTACAAAGAAAACAACGAACCACTAAGGTGGCTACGAGGTTTTGGCATGAATGTTATTAATGAAAACCCTATGCTTAAATCATTCTTACAAAAACACGCACTGGGTAATTCTTAGAGAATCTGACTAGGGGTGATAATGGCGTCCAGTGGCACATCCCAATCTTGCACATCTAGCTTTTCTACTTGCTGACAGTCAAAAGCTAGGCCGATAAGCATAGGTTTTTTAACCATTTTTTGTTCTTTTTTAAAGGCTAGTGTGCGATCGTAATATCCACCACCCATGCCAATACGATTTTTGTTTTTATCAAAGCCCACTAGCGGCATAAACAAGATATCGAGTTGCTCTGCACTGATAACTTCGGTAGAAACCGGCTCTAGGATGCCATATTGATTATTTCTGAAATTTTCACCAATCTTTGCAAAGTTAAGACTTTTATCGTCTAATACCGGTAAATAAGTGCTAATTTCTTGATTTTTAAGGAATTCTTGTAGGTATTTAGTGTCAATTTCTCCATTATTAGGTAAATAAATGGCAATTTTTTGACCATTCGTAAAATTTGCGATATTTTGAGCTTGAGATAATAATTGTTTGGCAAATTTGAGGCGATCGGATGAATCAATGTTGAGTCTTTTTTGTCGAAGAAGTTGGCGAAGTGCTTTCATATTTGCATTATAGCCGAAGAAGTTAAAATCTATTGTGTCGTGAGACCTAAACCTGAACCAGTAAGGTTCAAGGCGGAAATTCGAAGATTACCGCAGGCTTCCCACTTCAAGGCGGGCTTGCACAATAATAATCTATCTCATATCCTTAGTTATTAATTTATCGGCTCAGGGGAATAAGGCCAACCACGAACACAATAGACACTTATTATTATCACCTGTTGCGTTTCATATATCAAACTTTTTTGTACTAATAAAGCCGTATACTTAATATTAACAGGTGTAATATTAACCAGTTGAGTCTTAATTAAAGAGTAGAGGTTGTGAATGATATTAATGCGTCGAATTATAGTGCTAGTTGTCATGTTTATGAGTGTGGGCGCTTTTTCAGAATCAGGAAAAGTTACTGGTGGCGCACCATATGATGTACCTTCTTGGTTTACTGATAGTTTTTTAGATATTGCTGATGACGCAGAAGATGCGCTTGATGAAAATAAAACGGTCATGCTATATTTCCATTTAGATGGTTGTCCATATTGCGACGCTATGTTGACACAAAATTTTAAACAAGGTTCAAATTTAGAATTTATCAAACAACATTTTTCTGTGATTGCTGTCAATATCAAAGGTGCACGTGAAATCACTTTGAGCGAATCTGAAACCAAAACTGAACAAGCACTTAGTAATATGCTAAAGGTGAAATATACGCCGACGATTGTCTTCTTAGGTGAAGACGGCAAGCAAGCTTTTAGAACGAATGGCTATCGAAATGTAGCGGCTTTCAGACAAGTGCTTGAATATGTGGCTAGCAAATCGTATAAAGATACAACTCTATCAAATTATATTGAAACCCAGCAAAATTCTAACAAGGCTTATATATTTGTTGATTATCCAAACTTACAAGCTACCTATGATTTTCAAGGCATAGAAAAGCCGGTGGCAATGCTTTTTGAAGATAAGGACTGTACGGCTTGTAATGATTTTCATCAAAATCTGATTAATAGGAAGGATGTAAAAGCAGAGTTGGATAAATATTTATTCGTAAGATTTGATGCTTATTCTGATGAAAAAATTATTAATTTTAATGGCAAGAAAACCACGCCAAGACAAATGGTTAAAGACTTTGATTTAAATTATCGTCCAGGAATCTTGCTATTTGATGAAGGTGAGAATGTCACAAAAATTGATGGAAAGCTTTTCAGTTTTCATTTTAATACGGTGTTGAAATATGTCAGTGGTAAGCATTATCAGTATTATCCAAAATTCAGCACTTATCTAGGCGTTAGACAGGCCGAGTTGCTAGAGAAAGGCATTGACATTAATATTGTGGACTAAGCATGACTCTTGAACAATACTTAATATTTTTAACAATCACTCTAGCGTGGATGTTTGCACCTGGGCCGGCTACATTACTAGCTGTTAATAATGGCATTCGTTATGGATCGAGAATGGCAATTCTTGCTATATTTGGAAATATCTTGGCTTTTCAGGTTTTGGTGTTATTGAGTATTCTCGGCTTAGGCGCCGTATTAGCTGCCTCTACAATCGCCTTTCAAGTATTAAAAATAATAGGCGCTTTGTATTTGGTTTATTTAGGATTTAAACTCTGGACAACGCCTATTGCTACCTTTAAAGAAGGTGATAATTTTGAGCAGCAAGATGCTAGCCAGCGAGTATTGTTTAGACGTGCATTTTTTACCACCTTGTCAAACCCTAAGGCGTTGACTTATATTTCAGCGCTTTTGCCACAATTTATCAATGTAAATAATTTTGAAATTATACATTTGTTCACTATTTCGTTAACCATTGCCTTGTCACAATTTATTGCATTTTCTTTGTATGCCATGCTGTCTAGCAGTATTCAAGTGTGGCTAAAAAACGAGAATAATTGTCGCTGGTTTAACAGATTCAGTGGTTCAACCTTTATTGGATTTGGGGTGGCACTTGGCCTATCTAATCGTTGATTAAGAAAATTATTATATATTCTGGAGAGATTTTATGACAATTGCTTCTGCTATTTTTTTGTTGTTCCTAATTATGGATCCTTTTGCTAACGTGCCTATTTTTCTAGGTCTGCTAAAGAATGTTCCAGAATCAAGACGTCGAATTATCATTATTCGAGAGTTGTTAATAGCTTTGTTTGTTTTGTTGCTATTTATGTTTTCAGGTCAACATATTTTGCAATTATTACAGATATCCGAATCTTCATTAGGCGTGGCAGGCGGTGTTGTATTGTTTTTAATCTCTTTAAAAATGATTTTTTCTGGCTCTGAAGATATTTTTACCAACACGCCTGATGGCGAGCCTTTAGTGGTGCCATTAGCCATACCATTAATTGCAGGTCCTTCAGCTATTGCAGCGGTGATATTAATCATGGCAAATGATCCTAATCGATGGGTAGATTGGGGAATTGCATTAGTAGTGGCTTGGAGTTTGGTAGGGTTAATTTTGATTTTTTCTGAAAAATTTAGCCGTCATATTAGCCATAAAGCTTTCGCAGCTATTGAGCGATTAATGGGAATTTTGCTCACCATTATTGCTGTTGATATGATTCTTGATGGTATTAAAAAAGCTTTTGGGATTTAGTGAGTGTACCTTTAGCATCGGTTTAGTGTGTAAAATTCAATTCATATTTATTTTGGTATTATCATTGTGAGCACATCAGACTTTTCTTCATTAAAACTACATCCTGGCCTATTAAAAAACTTAGGTAGCTTGGGCTATGAGTCCATGACACCTATTCAAGCATTAAGCTTGCCAGCTATCCTTGATGGCAAAGATGTGATTGGCCAAGGTAAGACTGGATCTGGAAAAACAGCTGCTTTTGGTTTGGGCTTACTGCATAAGCTTAATGTTAAATCTTACAAGGTTCAATCGATTGTTTTGTGCCCGACTCGAGAGTTAGCTGACCAAGTCTCTGTAGAAATTCGTAACCTAGCCAGGGCTATTCATAATATCAAAATTTTAACACTTTGTGGCGGCGCACCATTTGGACCTCAGATTGGTTCACTAGAGCATGGGGCGCATATTGTTGTCGGCACCCCAGGTCGTATCGAGGAGCACTTACGTAAAAAAACTTTAAAGCTAGACCATGTTGAGATGTTGGTACTTGATGAAGCAGATCGCATGCTAGATATGGGTTTTCAAGATGCGATTGATGACATTGTAGAAAAAATTCCTGACAATCGTCAAACATTGCTATTCAGCGCTACTTACCCGCAAGAAATTGAAGATATTGCCATGCGAGTTATGAATAATCCTGTTGTCGTAAACGCACCTTCGACTGATGAAGAATCAACAATTAAGCAATATTTTTATCAAATCAATACTGATGATGAGCGCATGAATGCTTTGCGTATATTGTTGGCCAAGCATAAGTCAGAATCAACGCTGGTTTTTTGTAATACCAAATTAGACACTCAAGATGTGGCAGACGAGCTTGTGCACTATGGTTTTTATGCGTTAGCCATTCATGGTGATTTAGACCAGCGAGAGCGAGATCAGGCGTTAATTCGTTTTTCTAATAAGAGTGTTTCTGTTTTAGTTGCGACTGATGTTGCAGCGCGTGGACTAGATATTGATGCGCTTGATTTGGTTGTGAACTTTAATGTCGCGCACGATCCTGAAGTGCATGTTCATAGAATTGGTCGAACGGGTAGAGCGGGGCGAAGTGGCATTGCGGCAACCTTGTTTAATGATAGAGAAACAAGAAAGCTGGACGCATTAGAGATTGATGTAACTGCTGATGAATTGCCAAGTGATTCATATCTTGATAAGCCCATTAAAAGACCAGAAATGACAACACTTAAAATTGATGGCGGAAAAAAGCAAAAACTTCGCCCTGGTGATATTGTTGGTGGACTAACGGGTAAGGACGGTATTCCAGGAACTGCCATTGGAAAAATTACAGTTTCTAGTAATTGGTCTTACGTAGCTGTGGAGTCTGGATTAGTGAAGGCTGCGCTAACAAAGATTCAAAATGATAAACTAAAAGGTAAAACTTTTAGAGTTAGGATTTTGTCTTAAAACTTACTCTTTAGTATCAGTAATATTTAAAATTTCCCAAGTTTCGGAGTCGTACTCAACTTCATAACCAACCAGTGCTTTCTCAACCTGATCTCTAAGGACTACTGGGAGCTCCCACACGCGCGTACAACCAAGATAGCCGTTGATCTCATGATATGTATTGTCTGAGATAGTAATATATCGACTAAGGCCCATTTGAGCAAAGCTGCCCATTACATCATCGATAAATTCAGGCTTTTTTAATGGGTAATAATTAATACTTTCATACATCTTAACTTCAGCAACAGAGGCTAATAGGTTTGCCCTAACACCATCTGCATCATGAAGGTCTTGCACCAGTTCAGTCACTAAGTCATTTTCTTTATCGATGGTAATCGAATGAATCATTGGGAAAACGTTCATTATTTTTATAGACATAATTTCTCCTAGTGTTTGAAATGGCGCATGCCAGTAAATACCATGGCTATACCGTGTTCATTTGCCGCTGAAATGACTTCATCATCTCGCATTGAGCCACCAGGTTGGATAATTGCCTTAATACCTGCTTGTGCCGCTGCATCAATGCCGTCTCTAAATGGGAAGAAAGCATCTGATGCCATGACAGAGCCTTCTACAATTAAGCCTTCATCCGATGCTTTAATACCTGCAATTTTTGCCGAGTAAACGCGAGACATTTGTCCTGCACCGACACCAATTGTCATTTCATTTTTGACATAAACAATGGCATTTGATTTAACGGTTTTAGCGACTTTCCAAGCGAATAGTAAATCTTTAATTTGATCGGCTGTAGGCGCCAACTCACTGACACATTTAATATCATTCTCAGTGATAACACCAAGATCCTTGTCTTGCACCAATAGACCACCGGTAACTCGCTTATAGTCAAGTGATGGTTGCGCACTGGACAAATCCCCACACTCTAATGCACGTATATTTTGTTTGGCTGATAGTATATCTTTGGCATCGTCATCAACACTTGGTGCAATAATAACTTCAACAAATTGCTTTGCAATAATATCTTGAGCAGTGGCTTTATCCAAAGGGCGATTAAAAGCAATAATGCCGCCAAAAGCAGAGGTAGGATCTGTTTTAAAGGCATCTAAATAAGCATCATGAATATTGTCTCTAAGGGCAACTCCACAAGGGTTTGCATGTTTAACAATAACACAGGCTGGTGCATTAAAACTGCGAACACATTCTAGCGCTGCATCTGCATCAGCCATGTTGTTGTATGACATTTCTTTACCTTGGAATTGTGTGCTTGATGCAACACAGGTTTCAGTAATATTTTTCTCTACATAAAAAGCGGCATTTTGATGTGGGTTTTCACCGTAGCGCATAGATTGAGTTTTGTGAAACTGCAGATTAATTGTATTTGAAAATCCATCTTGCTCTTTGCCAAGGTAGTTAGCGATAGCGCCGTCATATTGTGCAGTATGCTCAAAAGTTTTAAGCGCTAGTTTGGTTCTGGTTTCAAGGGTTGTGTTGCCATTGGCAGTAATTTCATCCATGACAGTTTGGTAATCTGAAGCATCCACAACGACCGTCACTGATGCATGATTTTTAGCACTAGAGCGCAACATCGCTGGACCGCCAATGTCAATATTTTCAATCGCATCTTCCAGTGTGCAATCTGGATTAGCAATCGTTGCTTGAAAAGGGTAGAGGTTAACAACCACCAGATCAATTGGATTGATATCATTCTGCATCATCACTTCTTCATCAAGACCTCGACGCGCTAAGATGCCGCCATGAATTTTTGGATTAAGAGTTTTTACACGTCCTGCCATCATCTCTGGAAAACCAGTATAGTCAGACACTTCGATGACAGGAATACCTTGTTCAGCCAATAATTTAGCAGTACCACCTGTTGAGAGAATTTCAATATTTTTACTGACCAATACTTGAGCAAGTTCAAGAATACCAGTTTTATCTGAAACACTAATTAAAGCGCGCTGTATAGACATTTTGTTCCTTTGAGGTATGGGAGTTAAGTTACAAAGGTTATTATAGAGTTTTAGAGCTTATAGAATTCGATTTTTTTCTTAAGTGTGCCACGATTGACGCCTAATATGCGAGAAGCTTCACTCTGGTTATTATTGACTAACTCTAAAATAAATTTTATAACAACAGACTCCACTTCATTCATAACCATTTTATGAACGCCAGATGCTTGCTCACCATCAAGTTGCTCGAAGTAGCGAGTTAATTTTGCATTGATGCAGGCTGGTAAATCTGTAGGACTCATAATTGGTTTAAGTAGTTTTCAAAAAGTTTGAATTGTTGCTCACGATCAGTAACTTTGTTAATCGTTTGCCAAAATTTCTGCATGTGGTTTTTATCAAGGTGCGTAGCATACCAAAGAATGTGCTTTCTGGCGAGCCTCAATCCCAAAAAATCACCATAAAAAGCATGAATTTGGTGAATATGCTTAAGTATAGTAGATTTTTGCTCTTCAAGTGGGATTGGATTGAATGTTTTCTGGGTATCAAGATAGTGGTTGATCTCAGAAAATATCCAAGGATTGCCTTGAGCTGCTCGTCCAATCATGACACCTGAGGCATTGGTATAATCTAATACTTGTTGTGCTTTGTTAGCATTGGTAATATCCCCATTAGCAATGACAGGGATTTGGACTTGATTAACAACAGATTTGATGGTGTCATATTCCGCCATGCCATTATATTTATCTGCCTTAGTGCGCCCATGTACACTTAGCATTTGAATGCCGGCTTGTTCTGCAATTTGTGCAATGGTTGGTGCATTTTTGTTATCAATATCCCAACCTGTTCGCATTTTTAAGGTCACAGGAATATCTACAGCCGATACGACTGATTCGAGAATATCTTTAACAAGTACCTCGTCTTGCATTAGGGCTGATCCAGAGGCTTTATTACAGACTTTTTTAGCAGGGCAGCCCATATTAATATCAATAATATCTGCACCAAAATCAACTGCTCTTTGTGCAGCATGAGCTAATTCCTGAGCTTCTGATCCTGCTATTTGAATGCTGATCGGTTCTTTTTCACCTTTAAAATCTAGGCGATATTTAGTTTTATTGGTTTTAAGTAGGTGTTCTTGTATGACTACCATTTCTGAGGTGGTGAGCCCTGCACCCAAAGATTTACATAGCATTCTAAAAGGTTTGTCACTAGTGCCAGCCATAGGCGCTAATAATGCTATTGAATCAAGTTTATAAGGACCAATCTGAATTGACACAAGTGATTTACTTTTGAGCTTTTTTGGTTTTTTCAAGCAGGCGTTTTTGCTTGAGTTTGGATAGGTGATCTACAAACAAAATACCGTCTAAATGGTCAATTTCATGTTGAATGCAAACACCCAAAATATCTTGAGCTTCTAGCTCAAACATCTCACCTTGCTCATTGAGTGCTCTCACTTTAATATGATTTGCACGTGTTACACATTCATAGTAATCAGGCACTGATAGGCAACCTTCATCCCACTCAAGTTCCCCATCTTTTTCAATAATTTCAGGATTGATGAGACATAAAGGCTGTGTTTGATCTTCTGAGGTGTCTATTACGATTAATCGAATATGGTGGTTGACTTGGGTTGCTGCCAGTCCAATTCCGGGAGCAGCATACATAGTGCTAAACATATCTTTAATCAATGAACGAATAGCGTTATTAACTTTTTCAATAGGCACAGCCTTAGTTCTGAGGCGCTTATCTGGATAATGTAGAATGGGTAGTAACATGATTATATTATAGTGTTTTTTATACTATCAGATTGATTAGGATGATCTTCGTTATAGTGAAGTCCTCGACTCTCTTTTCTGGAAAGTGCAGATTTAATAATAATTTGAGCGGTTCTTACTAAGTTTCTTAGCTCAACCAAATCACTAGAAATGAGATATAAGCTGTAATATTCATCAACTTCTTTTTCAATTTGCTCAAGTCGATGCTGGGCATAGTTAAGACGCCTATCAGAGCGAACAATGCCAACAAAATTCCACATAATTAAGCGAACTTCATCCCATAAATGAGTAACAACTACCTTCTCTTTAGAGGGCGCTACTCGAGAAGCATTCCAAGGGTCAAATTTACAATGAGGTGGTGGTAATACTTGTTGGTTGATATCTTGAGCGCAAGACTTTGCAAATACGATACATTCTAATAATGAATTGCTCGCCATGCGATTAGCGCCATGTACGCCCGTATGGGCAACTTCACCAATAGCATATAAGTTGCTAATATTAGTTAAACCTTTCAAATCAGTATCGATACCACCACAAGTGTAATGAGCTGCTGGAACAACAGGCATAGAAGTTTTTGATATATCTATACCGAATGTTTGACACTTATTATAAATAGTAGGAAAGTGTTTTTTAATCCAGTTCTCACCTTTGAATGAGATGTCTAAATAAACACAATCTAAGCCACCAGACTTCATTTCAGAGTCGATCGCTCTAGCAACAATATCTCTGGGTGCAAGTTCACCACGTTCATCATATTTGTGCATAAACGTTTCACCATTAGGCAAGTGAAGCTTGCCACCCTCTCCTCGAATGGCCTCTGAGATCAAAAAGGATTTTGCATGCGGATGGTAAAGACAAGTAGGGTGAAACTGAGCAAATTCCATATTCATAATATGACAACCTGCACGACTTGCCATAGCGATACCGTCTCCGGTTGAGGTGTCAGGATTGGAGGTATACAGATAAACTTTAGAAGCGCCACCTGTAGCTAGTATAGTTTTATAAGCCACAAAACTCTCAACTTGATGAGTGCTTTTGTTAAGAATGTAGGCGCCAGAACATTGACCATCTTTGATGAGTAAATCGATCGCAATGTAGTTTTCAAATAAAGTGATGTTTTTACACTGCTTGACATTATTCAAGAGATTTACCTGAATAGATTGCCCTGTTTTATCTGCAACATGAGCCACACGTCTATTGGTATGGCCACCCTCAGTAGTGAGGTGGTAATTGTTACTGTCTTTGGTAAATCGAACACCCGAGGATTCCAAAGAAGAAATCGCAGCCGGTGCATTTTTAACCATAAATTTCACAGCTGCTTCATCAGCTAATCCAGCAGCAGCAGAAAGTGTATCTGCAACATGCACTTCAAAATTATCATGTGCATCTAATACAGCTGAAATACCACCCTGGGCATAAAATGAGCTTCCCTCTAAGGCTTCATCTTTAGCGATTAGTGCAACAGACAAGTGTCTTGAAAGTTGAAGAGCACTCATTAACCCAGCACTGCCAGTGCCAATAATTAAAATGTCAAATTGATGTTGTTCATGTGGACTGCTGTATGTTGCTTGCTTAGGCATGTTAACGAAAGGGGTTTAAATTTTTGGTTTCACTATTAAGATCAATTTTGGCAACAGTGTTAAGTTTGCTAGTAATGCGCTCAACATAGCAATTGCTGTAAAGACACCAAAATAAATACTTGGAATAAAATTAGATAAAGCAAAGATTAAAAATCCAAGTGCCACGGTGATCGAGGTGTAGAACATGGCCAAGCCAATACTAGCATGCGATCGATACATGGTTTTCGTATAGTCACTATCTTTTTGAAATTCAGACTTAAATCGATGAATATAATGAATGGCGTTATCTACACCAATACCAATAGCAATTGCTGAAATGGTAATCGTCATTAAATCTAATGGAATACCCATCCAACCCATAATGCCCAAAATAAGTAAAGAGGGTAGTGTATTTGGAATTAATGCGAGAATAGATAAGCTAATTGACTTAAAAATAAACAAAAACATAATAAAAATCATACCAAATACAACAGCAATGGTTTTGATTTGAGAATCAAATAAACTTTGCAACATATTATTGTAAAGCACTAACATGCCGCTTAGGCGAAAACTTTCTGGCTTAAAGCCTAATTTATCAGAGATATGATGATTAATTTTTTCAATAAGCTTGCCACGCTCTAGTTCCTTGTTGGATTCACGGATACGAATAACCATACGAAGTTGCCCATTATCTTCTGAGATATAAGGGTCTAATACATGCTGTTTGGCAGAATTTGGAATTTGTCCACGGACAATGTTTAAGAAAAATCCATTTAAAGCTTGCCCATCATTTGCCTCAGTTAAGATACTCATGAGTGTATCGATAGAAAGTACTTTTCCAGTTTCGTCTAGCGAATCAAGGTAATCATGAATTTCGTGCACCTCTGCACGCAAGTCTTCATCAAACCAGTAGTCTTCTGCCAAATCTTCAAAAATGATTTCCAAAGGAATTGTTCCACCCAATTCTTGGTCAATTAGGGTTAGCCCTTGGTTGATTTCAGTGCTCTGCTTAAAGTAATCAATAAATCTGTTTTCAACACTTAGTTTATTAATACCAAAACCTGAGACTATAACTAAAACAACCAAAGCTACTAGCAAATGATTACCAAAGCGCTCAACAAATTTAGCCAATGAGGTAGTGAAACTAAACTCTGTTTTATGTATCGCGATTTTAGCTTTTGGCAAAAGAGACATAATCATTGGGAATGCCAAAAATGATAACACTAGTGCAATCGTAACACCAATTGACATCATCCAGCCAAAGTCAATTACAGGGCGAATACCACTGATTAATAGTGAGCTAAATGCTGCAAAGGTTGTTAAGGTAGTGAACAAACAAGGTATAAACATTTGAGACAATGTATCTTTGATGAGTTGCGATGAATCAAGGTCAGGATTGAGTTGAGACAATTCTCGATATCTAACCACAAGATGGATAACCACTGAAAGGGTCATAACGAGTAATAGTGAAACAAAGTTACTAGAAATAACGGTAACTTTCCACTCTAAAAATGCCAGTAAACCAGTCATTATTAAGGCGCCAGCAATACTAATTGTAATCGGCATAATTACCCAACGTAACCCTTTAAATATAATGGCCAAAATAATAGTCATTAACCCAATAACTGCTAAACTAAAAACAATCAAGTCACTACTAATATAGCCAATAATATCAGTAGTTATCATTGGTAGGCCACCTAAAAATAAGCTGGCTTGATCAGAATATTTGACAAGATAAGTACGAATTTGCGCAATAGTTTTACCTTGTATATCGCCTTGAATACTAGCATTGCGCATAACTTGTCTTTCTATACTTTTTAGCTTAGACAGTCCATCTTTATTGAGTGCATTGTTAATGCGTTCAACACGCATTTGGTCGCGTGTTTCGCGAAGCTCTTGAAATCTTGGGTTATCTTTTAAAGTCACCAGAATGGCAGTTGTTTTGCCATCTTTACTAACTAAATTATTGGCATATAAAGGCGAGGTTTTGAATTCTCTAGCTGCAAGCTCTAAATTGGCATTACCATTTTCAATGGCGATAGTTTCATTAGCCAAGGCAGCTAAAGATACAGGGGGCGAACGGAACAAAGGCACATCTAAAATACTGGTAACAGATTTAACCTGCTCAATGGTTAAGAGTTCTTTTTTAAATTTAGATAAATGACTTAATTGTTGTGGATTAAGTAGCTCTCCAGTTACCTGATAAGAGATGACAAGATAATCATCAGATCCATAATTTTTCTTAACATTTTGATAAAAAGCTAAATTTTCATCACCTTCAAGGACTAAAGAGTCAGAGGAGGCATCCAGCTGAAAATTTGGTATTTGAGCAACAAAAAACCCTATTATGAAGAGTAATAGGGTTAAGCCTAAAATAGATTTTTTTAGAACAAAGTTAAAAAATACATTCATGATTTAATGAGTTTTACTAAGACAGTTAAAATTTAAATTTTGCAGATACTTCTAAACCTTGCATGACATCTAACTGAGTTTCAAATAAAGATTTTGTTTCCCATTTGTGCTCACTAAGTCTCGTTATGATTTTGGCACTCATGGCTTTGCCGGTACCCTCAACCACAAAAACTCGCCCACCTACATTTAGTAGATGAAAAAATCGACCAGTAATTTTTGGTACAGAGGTGCTAATAACAACCACATCAAAGAATTCTTTAGATCTTCTCCAGCCTTTTGAAGCGTCACCAATTTCTAGTGTCACATTGGTAATATTAAGATCTTTTATTCTTTCTTGAGCGCCATTACTAAGTGTTTCATCAATTTCAATACTAGTCACCGAATGACATAATTTTGATAAAACAGCCGTTAAATATCCACTACCCGTACCAACCTCTAAAACAGTTTCATTTTTATGAATATTGAGCGCATCAAGAAGACGACCCTCCACTTTTGGTGAGAGCATCTTTGCTTTATTAGTTAAAGGAATTTCAATATCAGCAAAAGCAAGATTTTTATAATTATCAGGCACAAAATTTTCTCTAGGGATAGATCTTAAAGCGTTGTTAGCAATATAATCTAGACCACCCCAAGGGCGAATTTGATTGTCAATAGAATTTTTTCTAGCTTGTTTGATATCCATAATTTTTATCGTTTTTTTGGTGGTAATAGGTCAGTAATAGTACCTTCAGCCATTTCTACAGCGAAAGCTGTGGTTTCGCTTAAGGTTGGGTGGGCGTGAATAGTAAGTGCAATATCTGACATGCTACACCCCATTTCAATGGCAAGAGTTGGCTCGGCAATAAGCTCACCAGCATTGGTGCCACAAATTCCCATACCTAAAATGCGCCCCGTTTTTTTGTCGAATAGTGCTTTTGATACACCTTCGCTTCTTCCAATGCTCAAGCTTCGTCCACTAGCCGCCCAAGGAAAGACACCTTTTTCATAGTCTGCACCTTCAGTTTTAAGTTCTTTTTCTGTTTTACCAGTCCAGGCTACTTCAGGGTCTGTGTAGGCAACAGATGGAATAGTAAGAGCATCAAAGCCAGATTTATGTCCACAAATTACTTCAGCAGCAACCTTGGCTTCATGGACAGCTTTGTGTGCCAACATGGGCTGACCAACAATATCACCAATCGCATAAATATTTTCAACATTGGTCTTCATTTGTTTATCGACAGGGATAAAACCCCTATCATTAACCTCGACACCTGCTTTTTGAGCATCAATAAGGTGACCATTTGCAGAGCGACCAATAGAGACTAGCACCTTGTCAAAGGTGTCAAATTCTGGTGCTTTTTTTCCTTCAAACCCTACTTTAATGCCTTCATCTAAAGCTTCTATGCTAGTAACTTTAGTATTTAGGAAAATATTGGCATAGCGCTTTTTAATGCGTCTGAATAGTGGATTGATAATATCTTTATCTGCACTAGCAATAAGCTGATCAGATAATTCTACAACCGTAATTTCACTACCTAGGGCTTCATATATAGTAGCCATTTCTAGACCAATAATGCCACCACCAACTATGAGTAAACGTTTTGGTATTCCATTTAATTCTAGTGCATCTGTTGAATCCATAACACGTGGATCATCAAATGGAAAGCTTGGAATTTTAGTGACTCTAGAGCCTGCTGCAATAATACATTGTTCAAATTCAATCACTTCATCACTATTATCAATAGCAATTTGATTGTTAGAGATAAATTTTCCATAGCCAGTAATAACATTTACCTTTCTTGCTTTGGCTAATAGCTTAATACCTCCTGTTAATTTACCAACAACATTATCCTTGTTAGTACGTACACCATCAAGATCAATGGCCGGCTCTTTAAAAGTAACGCCTAAATGTGACGCTTCTTCTGCTTCATTAATAATTTGGGCAGTATGCAATAGTGCTTTTGAAGGGATACAACCCACATTTAAACAAACACCACCAAGCGAATCATAGCGTTCAATCAAGGTTACTTCTTTGCCAAGATCAGCAGCCCTAAATGCGGCAGTATAGCCACCCGGACCTGATCCAATAACAGCAACTTGAGTTTTAGTAATCATAATAAAATTTCTCTAATATCACTTAGTATTGAATTTAAGTCTGCCATAAATCGACCACCTTGGGCACCATCAATGACACGATGATCATAAGACAGGGCGAGTGGTAAGATTAAGGTTGGGACGAAATTTTTACCATCCCAAATAGGCTTAGTTTGAGAGCGAGATACCCCAAGAATAGCTACTTCTGGTGAATTTACAATAGGTGTAAATTGTGTGCCGCCAATACCACCTAGACTTGAAATAGTAAATCCAGCACCTTGCATATCACCAGGTTTGAGTTTGCCATCACGCGCCTTAGCAGAGGTTTGGGCCAGCTCTTTTGCTAATTCAGTTAGTGATTTTTTATCGACATCTTTAATGACAGGAACAACTAGGCCATTTGGCGTATCCATAGCAATACCCAAATTAAAGTATTTTTTAATAATAATATTTTCGCCAGATTCATCTAACGAGGCATTAAAACGAGGATGACTTTTAAGTGCTTGAATAACTGCTTTCATGATAAATACCAAAGGTGTTAACTTGACGCCTTTAGCCTTTTGATCTTGTCTAAAAAGCTCCATTTGATCGATGTTAATTTCGTCGAATTGAGTGACATGCGGGATGTTTAACCAACAAGCAGTCAAGTGTTTGCCAGCAAGTTTAGTGATTCTGGATAACGCCAGTGTTTCCGTTTCACCAAATTTTGAAAAATCAATTACAGGTGTTTTTGGTAGTGAACTGCCACCACCAGAAGTAATAATTTGTTTAACGTAAGCCTTAAGATCTTGGTCTAGGATTCTACCTTTCTGGCCAGTTCCAGATACACGACTTAAATCAACACCGAGCTCTCTAGCTAATTTTCGAATAGAGGGAGAGGCATGAGACTCTCCAGCTGGTAAAGTGGAAATTGATTGATCTAACGTTGGTCTTGCTACTGCTAAAGGTTGCGCCTTTGAAGTAGACGTGTTTACTGATTTTGAAGCGGCTACTGGCGTTGAATTTTCAGTAGGCTCTACTAAACCAGTACTGGTAGTTTCAATATTAAGAATAAGACTGCCTAATTTTAGTTTGTCACCCAGGTTAACATTAATATCGATTATCTTGCCAGCAACTGGTGTCGGTATTTCCATGGATGCTTTATCACTTTCTAGCGTGATAATGCTATCTTCCGCAGAAACTATATCGCCAGCAGAAACTAAAATTTCAATCACTTCTACTTCGTCAAAATCACCAATATCAGGCACATTTACTGCGACAATTTTGGATGACACACTCTCAGATATCTCTGCTTTTTTGGTATTTGATTGAATGCTTCTTTCAGCTTCTTCGTCACTTTCTAACGTAACTACGACATCACCTTGTTTAATTTTGTCGCCAATATTTACATTAATACTGCTCACTACACCCGAACTAGGTGTCGGTATTTCCATTGAAGCCTTATCACTTTCTAGGGTTATTATGCTATCATCAGCATTAATTTTGTCGCCAACACTCACTAAAATCTCAATAACCTCTACTTCGTCAAAGTCACCAATATTAGGTAATTCTATATTTTTTATCGCAGACATAATGTAAATTTTATCACTCATTTAAAGGTGATAATTATCGCAAAAATAGTCAGTAAAAGGGAATAAATGTTAAAATACTTTTAATCATTTACCTGATTGAATTTTTTGTATTTTTTTATTGGACCAATATTGCATGCTTCAAGCGTTATCAATTTCTAATTTAACAAAAACTTATGCCAACAATATGAAGGCATTATCAAGCGTTAATTTAAGTGTGGAACAGGGAGATTTTTTTGCATTATTGGGCAGTAATGGAGCAGGAAAAACTACCATGATTGGTATCATTTGCTCTTTGCTGAATAAGACTTCGGGTGAAGTTCTAGTGCTGGGCAAGGATCAGTCCAAACACCTTAATGAAGTGAAACGAATGATTGGCCTAATGCCACAAGAGTTTAACTTTAATCCATTTGAGCCTGTTGAAGAAATTTTAGTCAATCAAGCTGGTTATTATGGCATTGATCGTTCTAGTGCTAAAGCTCAAGCTAAAATTTTATTAAAGCGAATGGAGCTTTGGGATAAGCGTCTAGATATGGCGAAATCTTTATCGGGTGGCATGAAGCGACGCTTAATGCTGGCAAGAGCTTTAATTCACCAACCAAAAATCCTTATTCTAGACGAGCCTAGTGCGGGCGTTGATGTTGAGATACGCCGTTCAATGTGGAAATTTTTACGAGAGCTAAATGATCAAGGTATGACTATTATTCTGACCACTCACTACTTAGAAGAAGCTGAGTCTTTGTGTCGTAATATTGCCATTTTAGATAAAGGAAAAATTGTTGAGCAGACTAGTATGAAAAAGCTTCTTGCTAGAGTTTCTCAACAAGTGCTAATCTTAGAAAGTATTGAGCAGTTGCCAGATATCTTACCAACACTTGATTTTAAAATAGAGCGTTTAGATGCTTATTCAATACAAGTGAGCTTGAATGACGTAAATATAAGCCAAGCATTGATCGCCTTAAGTGAAAATAAAATTGAAATTGAACATGTTAGAAGTGCGCAAAATCGCTTAGAAACTTTATTTTTGCGCTTAACATCAAAGGCTGGTTAATATGTGGATTGCTTACAAAACAATTGTTGTTAAAGAAATATTGCGATTTACCCGAATTTGGGTGCAAACTATTTTCCCTCCCGTTATTACCACTTCTCTTTATTTGCTTATTTTTGGCGGCTTAATGGGTGAACGTATCGGTGATATGCAAGGTGTAGATTATTTACATTTTATTATTCCAGGTATTATTTTGATGACAGTTATTCAAAATTCTTATGCCAATACAGTTTCCTCATTCTTTTTGGCTAAATTTAATAACAGCATTGAAGAATTATTAATTTCGCCTGTGTCTTATTGGGTCATCTTACTAGGTTATATCTCAGGCGGGATAGTCCGTGGATTCGTCGTAGGGCTTGGTGTTTTTATTGCAGTATCTTTTTTCGTCGAGCTTCAGATATACAATATTTGGATTGTATTGATGACATTTTTACTAACAGCTATTTTGTTTTCATTAGCAGGATTTATTAACGCTGTTTTTGCTAAGTCATTTGACGATATCTCCATCGTTCCAACGTTTATCCTGATGCCAATGACCTATTTAGGTGGTATGTTCTATAGTGTTGAAATTTTGCCTGAATTTTGGCAAACCTTGAGTAAATTTAACCCAATATACTATATGGTAGATAGCTTTAGAATGGGATTTTTGGGCAGTTCAACGACAGATCTTTTAGTGTCAATGTTAGTGCTAACAACCATGATTATGGTGCTCGCTATTGTTGCTTTTTATCTACTCAAAAAAGGTGTTAATATTAAGACTTGATTGAGCCTTCTTCTCCAGATAGTATGCGCTTAATATTACTTCTATGCGTGTAAAAAATCCAAATACAAATCAGTGCGAGTATGTAAGTTGCCTCTAACTCCTTAGTTAACAAGTAGAAAAATAAAGGTGTTAAAAAAGTAGCAATGAGCGCTGATAGTGATGAAATTTTGAGTACTTTAGCAACAAACAACCAAGTTGCAATAAACGCCAAGCCAGCAAAATAATTAAGCGCTAACAAGCTACCAATAAAGGTAGCGACCCCCTTACCCCCTTTAAAGCCGAAAAATATAGGATAAACATGTCCTAAAAAAGCGCTTAGTGCAATCAATACTAACTCTTGAGCGCCAAATCCTAGATAGTGACCTAAAGCAACTGGAATAAAGCCTTTTAAGCCATCACCAATCAGTGTTGCAGCTGCTGCTTTTTTGCCACCAATTCTAAGTACATTAGTAGCACCAGGGTTATTAGAGCCTTGAGTTCTTGGATCAGGTAGATTGAGAATTTTACAGATAATAATAGCCATAGAAATTGAGGCGATTAGATAAGCAAAAATGATGAGCAGAGGTAGCATATAATTTTTAATATTAATATTTAAAGATTAATTTAAGCATGGATATAGTATTTATACAAGGATTAAAAATTGATTGTGTAATTGGTATTTACGATTGGGAGCGTGAAATTCGCCAAGATATAACCTTAGACATTGAAATGGGTTTTGATATTTTCCCTGCTAGTCAAACTGACCATATTGATCAAACACTTGATTACAAAGCTGTTTCTAAGCGATTAATTAATTTTGTCAAAAATAGTGAGTTTCAATTAGTAGAGACACTCGCTGAGAGAATTTGTGAAATCATCTTGGGTGAATTTAATGTTGAGAAGGTTAAGTTAACTTTAAATAAAGGTAAGGCAGTTACCGGTGCACAAGGTGTTGGAGTAGTCATTAATAGACGTAAAAATGGCTAATATTCATATTAATATTGGCTCCAATCAGAATCGAGAGGTTAATATTTCTGGTGCCCTTGATTTTTTAAGGCTAAATTTTTCTAATATTAAAATTTCCGATATTTTTGAGTCACCTGCTGAAGGGTTTGAAGGGGATAACTTTTACAATCTTGGTTTGAGTGCAACTACTCAGCTCAATATTGGAGATGTTAATGCAGTGTTAAAAGATATCGAAAAAAAGTTTGGTCGAGACCGCTCCCAACCTAAGTTCTCTTCTCGACTGATAGATCTAGACTTAGTGACTTATGATGATATTGTTGATCAAGAGATGAACTTACCTAGAGATGATATTTTAAAATATTCTTTTGTACTAGCACCCTTGGCACAGTTAAGTGGTGGTGAAATTCACCCATTAACAAAACAAACCTATCAACAACTTTGGCAGTCTTTCCAAACAGACAACCAATTTGAGTTATCGCAGTATAATATTGATAAAATTCTTCCATAATTTAGAGAAATTTATGCAACAAATCAGACTATTTCTATCGATAATTTTATTAAGCTTTTCTTCAGCTATTTTTGCTGAAACATTTACAGAGGGCAAGCATTATATTGCGCTTGATAAGCCTGTTAAAACGACAGTAGCGGATAAGGTAGAGGTTAGAGAACTGTTTTGGTATTATTGCCCCCATTGTTTTAATGTGGAACCTGTATTGAGTAATTGGGTGAAAAAATTACCTAATAATACGACCTTTATTCGTCAGCCTGCTGTTTTTTCAGATCGTTGGATTAATGGCGCTATTTTTTACTATGTACTAGAGCAGTTAGATGAAGTTGATCGTTTGCATAGTCAGCTATTTGAAGCTATTCATTTACAAAAGAGGGCTTTTATTGATCAGGAAGATTTTGTTGAATGGCTAGTTGAGCATGGTGTCGATAATGATGTCGCCAATAGTGCTTTTAAATCTTTCTCAGTTCGCATTAAAGTGAATAAATCAAAACTCAATACGGTGAAATACCATACTTCTGGCGTTCCAGCTTTAGTGATTAATGGTAAGTACTGGACGGATGCTTCTCATGCAGGCGGAGAGTTAGAGATGTTTAAAGTGGCTGATTATTTAATTGCAAAAGAGTCCAAATAACATCTGTGCTTGATCGTGTTTTGGTTTTATCAGGTTTAGACCCTTGCGGAGGGGCGGGCATTGCTGCTGATATTGAGACAATTAATCAATTTGGCGCAACGCCATTACCTATCGTAACATCACTAACTGTTCAAAATACACAGTGTGTGAGTGAAGTGCAGCCGGTTGATCATCAGTTAATTATTAAACAGTTAAATGCTTTAACAGAAGATATTGATATCAATGTTGTAAAAATTGGATTATTGTCATCTGTTGAGCAAATAACAGCAATAACTAATTGGTTAACTAAAAGCCATACAGTAATTCTTGATCCTATTATTAAGGCTAGTACTAATGATGAGTTGTTAGTGCAAAAGTCTATTGATGCACTTAAACTAGAGCTACTTCCTAAGGTTTTTTTCTTAACTCCTAATGTTTTTGAATTAGAAAAATTAGCGCCTAATTTATCTGAACAAGAGGCTGTTAAATCCTTACCATGTGAATGGGTCTTACTAACAACCACAGAGTCATCTGAGCACCTGATTGAACATCGCCTATATCATCAAGGTGAGCTATATGAGCGTTTTTCGTACCATAAGCTACCTGGTGAATATCATGGATCTGGCTGTACATTAGCTAGTGCAATTGGCGTACTAATTGCTGCTAAACTAGATGTAGATGTTGCTGTTAAGCGGGCACTAGACTACACGTATCAAACTTTGTTAAATGCCAAGCGAATAGGTAAAATGCAATATCATCCAAATAGAATAAGTCCTTAACATGAGTTTTATACACAATTGGCTAAGAGCCGACATTCAAGAAATTAACGCTTATCATGTGCCAAGTTCTGACAACCTTATAAAGCTTGATGCCATGGAGTCACCCTTTGCATTGCCTGATGAACTTATCGGCCAATATTTGGCTTATTTAGCCGATGCACAGCTTAATCGCTACCCAAGTCCAAGTGCTGAGGAATTAAACCAAACTCTTAGAGATTTAATGGATATACCTAAAGAGTTTGGCGTGTTATTGGGCAATGGGTCTGACGAGTTAATTCAATTGTTAGCGTTAGCTTGTGATGCTGATGACACTATATTGAGTATTGAGCCAAGTTTTGTGATGTATGACATGATTGCTAAATTCACTCGTTTGAATTATCAAGGTGTGCCATTAACCCAAGATTACAAGCTTGATTTGGACAGCACACTAGAATCAATCAACAAACATAAACCGAAGCTTATTTTTATCGCCTATCCTAACAATCCAACAGGCAATACATTTGATAGGATTGCTATTGAAAAGATTATCAATATGACAGATGCTATAGTAGTTTTAGACGAAGCATATTATGCCTATGCAGGGGATAGCTTTATATCAGACATTGCGAAATATCCAAATCTTGTGGTATTGCGCACGGTATCTAAAATTGGTTTTGCTGGATTACGCCTTGGACTATTGATCGGTTCTCAAGAGACGGTCTCAGAACTAGATAAACTTCGATTACCTTACAATATTAATATTCTTACTCAAGTGAGTGCTAATTTTTTATTAAAAGAGAGAGATGAGATTAATAAAAATGCAGCCATTATTATTGAGCAACGTCAAATCTTATCAGACGCACTGAAACAAATTGAAGGTTTGCTGGTTTATCCATCACAAGCCAATTTTATTTTATTTAAAGCACCAAAAGCACAAGCGCTGTTTGACTATTTAAAGGCTAATGGCATACTCATTAAAAACTTAAGTGGCGCACCTAAATTAACCAATTGCTTGAGAGTAACGGTAGGTGATAATGACCAAAATAAGCAGTTCATCAACATTGTGAAAAAATTTTATAGTTTGAAAAAAATGAGTGATTATGATTAATAATAAAACACTTGCAACTTACTTGAATGAGTATTTAAATGTTACTA
>ERZ891376.19-NODE-19-length-41056-cov-47.717836_pt1 | contig 41056 bp, 36 predicted proteins | sample MGYA00520906_ERZ891376 | MGnify/ENA primary metagenome ERZ891376 (study PRJEB32303, sample SAMEA104408695) | aquatic metagenome | biome: Brackish water; feature: Chemocline; material: water | place: Baltic Sea | collected 2014-10-18T08:59:00 | depth 139 m ...
AAGAGACAAGCGGGTTGGTTTTATGTGCTAGAAATAAAGAAAGTGAACGAGATATTAAGATGATGTTTCAAGAACGGGATATGAAAAAGAAATATCTAGCACTGGTCCACGGAGAGTTTAAAAACAACATGTGTGTTGAAGCTCCACTTCTAAGAGCGCAAGATGATAGTGCTATAGTCAGAATGGTTGTAAAAGTTCATGAAAAAGGTAAAGCATCTAAAACAGATTTTAAACCTTTAAAGTTTTTTCCAGAGGTGGATATGACTTTAGTAGAGTGCTCTCCATACACAGGAAGACAACATCAAATTAGGGTTCATTTGTTTCATGTGAAACATCCAATAGTAGGCGATCCTATTTATGGACAGAGTGAAGAAAACATTATCAGATTTTTAGACAGAGAGTTGGATGATAAAATAAGAATAGAACTAAGTGGTGCAAAGAGATTGTTGCTTCATGCGAATGAATTAGAGTTTGAACTTTATAATGAAAAGTATCATATAAAAAGTAAAATTGATTTTGAGAAAATTTGTTTTGAAAGCATGTATTAATAAATAAAAAAGTTATGCAAAAAATCCAGTTATTCTTTTAATAAATTTCTATAAATGTTTCATATGAAACATTTATAGAAATTCCAATAGTATATGTGAAAAACTTTTTTTCACATGCAAGATATTTATGCTTTATTATTTAGCCGTTGTTTTGAACTCTTCATAATATTTTACTGTGAATAACTTTTTATTTAAATTACTTATGATGACAATTAAAATAATCTAAGCTAATAATCTATCTATAAGCCCTATTTTAGGGGTTTTTAGCAAAATAAATGATAATATTTTTTATGCCAAATTTATATAAAATAATTCTTAATAAAGAAAAGAATATTCAAATTTACCTTTATGTAGTGCAATGTTATTCACAGCTTATCACAATGTGTGAATACTACACACTTTGGCTAAATTTGTAATTTTTTTTGATAAGAAAAGAATCTTTTATTTTTATTGAATGATTTTCTTGTGAAATAATTTTTGAGAAGTTTTGTTATTTTTATATAAGAAAACTAAGGTATTATTACATGCATAAACGACCTCCCTGGTGTGTTGGTCGTTTAGCTTTTTTTGACTCGGGGCAAACAATACTACTTTAAATTGTATTCTATCTTTTAATCATCTTTTGAAGCAACTTTTACAAATCCAATAACACCAACTAAAAAAACTATTACTAAAAAAACAATCTCAAAAATATCTACTCCGCTCATTATAATTCCCTCTCAGTCTGTTCTTTTAATTGTCCACATGCAGCACTAATGTCTATGCCCTTTGAATCGCGTATTGTACATAACAAACCATGATTAACCAAATATTCTTGGAAAGCTACCATATCAGCCCTGGTTGGTCTATCATAGGTTGTTCCTGGATACGGATTAAAATAGATAAGATTTACTTTTGCTTTAATACCTGTTAAAAGCTTCACTAGCTTTTTAGCAGAGGCGATATCATCATTTTTATTTTTTATAACAAGATACTCAAACATAACTCGTTTTCTAGTGTCAATCGGAAAGCGTTTTACAGCTTCTATAATTGATGAGATGTTATGTGCTTTATTCATTGGAATAAGTTCAGTTCTAAGTTCATCATCAACAGCGTGGAGAGAGATGGCAATATGAACACCTAAGTCCATCTCTCCCAGTCTGTCTATCTTGTTGCTTAATCCGCTTGTAGATACTGTTTGACGCTTGCCACTTATACAAAGCCCCTCTTCTTCTTTAAATATCTCTATTGCTTTTGCAAGATTGTTTAGATTGTCAAGCGGTTCACCCATACCCATATAAACTATGTTTATCATTCTGTTGTGTTTGTGCTCATTATCTCTTTTTAGATTTACTACTTGAGCCACTATTTCTCCAGCGGTTAAGTCTCTTGTAAAGCCACCTTTGGCAGTTAAACAAAATGAGCACCCTACTTTGCATCCAACTTGTGTTGAAACACAAATAGTATATTTTGCTTCATGAACTATATTTCCATCACAATCAATTTCTTCATTTTTCATCTTGAGCCAAACGGCTTCAATTGTTTTTCCGTCTTGAAGTTCAAAAAGATACTTTATAGTTCCATCAGTTGAAATCTCTTTTTTAACTATTTTCATAGGATTGACAATATACTTTTGGGCTAATTCTTCTTTGAGAGCTTTTGGAATATTTTTCATATCTTCATAGCTTTCTACGTATTGGTGATATAGCCAACCATAAATCTGTTTTGCTCTAAAACTAGGTTTTATCAGTGTTAGTAATTCTGTTTGTGTGAAGTCAAGTAGTGAAGGCTTTGGTTCATTCATCTTGTGGTAAGTTCCTTGATTCTAGTTTTCACATGTACGCTTAAGAGCTCTTTTGCTTTTTCATGATTCTTTAAAAAATCTTCGTGAGCATTTTTGTTAGTATAGTTTGTTATACAAAAAACTCCGCCAGCTGGAATATTAAATTCCTGAGCTACTTTCAATACAGAAAAAAACTCCATATTCTCTATCCCAATGCCTAGATTTAAGAACTTTTCTGACAACTCCTGATTCGTTGAAATGTAGTTAGAGGAATTTACTATAGTCTCTTTTTTGTTAGTTGTGTTAGTAGAAATTACATTATCTAATGGTGTGTATGCGTCACCGTTTAAAAAAGAAAGTTCAATATTCGAAGCTGTTTTTGATTCAATAATATCAAATATTTTATGATTTCCATAGCTACCGGCTGAACCTACAAAAAGTAAAAATTCAGGTTTATCAAACAAACAAAGTCTTGTTAAGTTCATTGCAGTTTCAATAAGCCCTATTCCCATAGGTTGCGCAAAATCGAATGTTTCGTTATTTCCAGCACAGATTATCATTAAAGCCTCACTGGAATATTGTTATCATGCAGGTAGCGCTTTAAGTCCATAATATCAATCTCTTTATAATGAAAGATACTAGCAGCGAGAGCTGCATCTGCACCATGTTCAAATGCTTCCTTTATATGCTCCATAGTTCCAGCTCCACCACTAGCGATTACAGGAACATTTACGGCACGAGAAATTTGTTCAGTTATATTTAACTCAAATCCGGCTTTTGTTCCATCTGCATCCATAGATGTTAGAAGTATCTCACCGCTTCCACGACTTACAACTTCTTTTGCCCACTCAACTGCATCGAGTCCAGTATCCACTCTGCCGCCATTTAAAAATACATGGTATCTGTCCCCTGCTCTTTTAACATCTATTGCAGTCACGATACATTGAGAACCAAATCTTTTTGCACCTTCGTCTATAAGTTCTGGTCTTTTTATTGCTGCAGAATTAACACTTACTTTATCGCAGCCAACATTTAAGAGTTTGTAAATATCTTCTAGTTTTCGTATTCCTCCGCCAACAGTCAGCGGTATAAAAATTTCTCTTGCAACTTGTGCCACGATATCCACTATAGTATCTCTGTTGTCGCTTGATGCAGTAATGTCTAAAAATGTAAGTTCATCAGCACCCTCTTCGTTGTAACGTCTTGCAACTTCAACGGGGTCACCTGCATCTTTTAAACCTACAAAGTTGACACCTTTGACAACGCGTCCATCTTTTACATCAAGACACGGAATGATTCTTTTTGCGAAATAGTTCATGGTTATGCATACCTTGATTTAGTTATTTGAAATTATACACTTTATCTCTTATGTTTAGATTTGTTCTGTTTGGTCTATAACTATATGTTTCACATGAAACATATAAAAGATTAAAACATCTAAAATAAAATCTGAAATTTCTTAGAGATGTTAACTTCTTGTAAGCAAAAATAGGGTACACTCCCCTCCATGAATAGAAATAGCGTTGTAGCTAAGAAGAAATTTGGACAAAATTTCTTAAAAGATGAAACAGTCTTAAGAAAAATCGTCGAAGCGATGCCCCATAATAACAATAAGTTAGTAGAAATTGGGCCTGGCTTAGGTGATTTAACTAAATTTTTAGTTGATGTCAAAAGCGTAGAAGCTTTTGAGGTAGATACCGATTTATGTAAACTGTTACAAAGTACATTTAAAGAAGAGATTGCTACCAAGCGACTCCACATGAATTGTGGGGATGTTCTACAAGCTTGGCAGAGTAGCCTAGTTGATGAGCCGTATGATTTAGTGGCGAATTTGCCATATTATATAGCAACAAATATCATCCTAAAAGCACTCGCAGATCCAATGTGTAAAAATATACTTGTAATGGTACAACTTGAAGTAGCAGAAAAATTTTGTGCGAACGAGGGTGAGAAAGTATTTGGTTCTTTGAGTGTCATAACTCAAAGTATAGGGAATGCTCACATAATAGTGAGAGTTCCCCCAACTGCATTTGAACCACAGCCAAAAATAGATTCTGCTGTTTTTTTGATACAAAAAAATGCTGATAGAAGCGATGAAAATTTTGAGGATATGCTTAGAGTTGCATTTAAGCAACCTCGGAAAACTCTTATGAAAAATTTAGCAGTAGTATATGAAAAAACTTTACTTCAAGAGGCTTTTGTTGAGCTAAACTTTACATTAACGATTCGTCCTCATCAAGTTTCTGCCCACGACTATCACCAACTCTACAAAATAACAAGGAGTTTGGATGGCAGAAGAGAATCAGGGAACACAAACAGTTAACCCTCAGGAAAATCGTAAACCAAATACAAACAATAACAGAAGACCAAATACTAACAGCCGTGGACCAAATCCACAAGCTACAGCAGCTAAACCAAATAGCAATTCAAATAAAAATAACAGAAATCGTAATCGCCGTACACCAACGCCAGTCGATGAAAATTTAAAAGAATTTGTTGCAAAGAATCAAGAAGCTCACAAGCAAAGATTAAATCCTCACTATAAATTAGACCTAGGCTCAAATGCCAAAATTCGCATAACTCCACTTGGTGGACTTGGTGAGATTGGTGGGAATATCACTGTTTTTGAAACAGAAAAAGAAGCAATTCTTGTTGATGTCGGGATGAGTTTTCCAGATGAAGATATGCATGGTGTAGATATCTTGATACCTGATTTTTCTTACATTCGTGAGATTAAACATAAAATAGTTGCAGTAATTATCACTCATGCGCATGAAGACCACATCGGTGCTATGCCATATCTTTATAAAGAGATGCAATTTCCTATATATGGTACGCCGCTTCCATTGGCGATGATTGGTAATAAATTTGATGAACATCACATAAAAGAGTTTAGAAAACATTTCAATCCTATTGTAAAAAGAGAAGTTTATAAAATTGGGAATGATTTTGAAATAGAATGGATGCACATGACGCACTCTATTATTGATTCATCTTCACTAGCAATTACAACCGCTGCAGGAACGGTTATCCATACGGGTGACTTTAAAATAGATTATACACCGGTAGATGGCTATACAGCAGATTTGCACAGACTTGCACATTATGGAGAAAAAGGTGTTTTATGTTTGATGAGTGATTCAACAAACTCTTATAATACTACTCCGACAGGTTCAGAATTAAGTGTTGGACCAGCTCTTGACAGAGTCTTTGCAAAGGCAGAAGGGCGTGTTCTACTATCAACATTCAGCTCAAATATTCACCGTGTTTATCAGGCTATCCAGTATGGTGTCAAGTATGGCCGTAAAGTATGTGTAATCGGTCGTTCAATGGAAAGAAATCTGGAAATCGCAATGCAGTATGATTATATTAAATTTCCAAAAAGTATATTTGTTGATGCAGATGAAGTTTCCCGTTTAAATGACAAGGAAGTTCTTATAGTAACGACAGGTTCACAAGGTGAGCCAAGTTCTGCACTATTTAGAATGTCAATCGGTGAACATAGACATATTAAGATAAAACCGACAGATTTAATTGTTCTTTCTTCTCGTGCTATTCCCGGAAATGAAGGTTCAATCTCTGGAATGTTAAATCATTTACAGCGCGCAGGTGCTGGAGTTGTTTCCGAGAAAGATATACATGTATCAGGTCATGCTTCCATAGAAGAGCAAAAACTTATGCTCCGTCTTGTTAATCCTAAGTTCTTTCTTCCTATCCATGGTGAGTATAATCATGTAACGAAACACAAAGAGACTGGTATATTGTGTGGTGTTCCAGAGAGGAACATCTTGCTTATGACGGACGGTGAACAGATAGAAATATCTCCTAAGTACATGAGAAAAGTTAAAACAGTAAAAACTGGTAAAACTTACATAGACAACCAAAATAATCATCAAATAGAAGATGATATAGTTCTTGACCGTCAAAAACTTGCTTCTGATGGTATTGTTATGCTAGTTGCTCAGATTGACGGACAACATGGAAAAATGATTGAAAAACCAAAAGTCACTACATTTGGTATAGTTGCGGACAAGCAGGATAGATTTTTTGCAAAAGAGATGGAAGATATTTTAGAGCATTTTCTGCTAAATATAAAAGAGGGATTGATTGAAAATCCTAGAGCTTTAGAAAATGATCTTCGTCAGGTTGTCAGAAAGCATATTTTCAGAAAAATGAAAAAATATCCACTTATCGTTCCGCATGTATTTATTCAATAACATATAATCTCTCGGCGCGTGGAAATCTGCGCGCCAACATAAACTTCTCAGCTATTTAGTGATATCCTACAGTAATAAAACTCTCGCGAGGTAATACTTTGACAAATAAACAAGACACAGAATTCGAGATAGCCGTCAAAACTATGATGTTGCATGTTGGTGAAAATCCAAACAGGGAAGGGCTTCTTGAGACTCCTTCAAGAGTCAGAAAAGCTTATGAGTTCATCTACGGCGGTTATAAAGAAAATCCAAAAGAGATTCTGGAAAAAGCACTTTTTACAAGCTCCAATGATGAGATGGTCCTCATTAAAGACATCGAGTTTTACTCTACATGTGAGCATCACCTTTTACCGATTATCGGTCGTGTACATGTTGCTTATATACCTGATGGTAAAGTTGTAGGACTCTCAAAAATTCCTCGCGTAGTAAATGTGTTTGCCCGTCGTATGCAGATTCAGGAGCAGTTGACTGAACAGATTGCCGATGCTATTATGGAAGCTATTGCACCAAAAGGAGTTGCAGTTGTTATTCAGGCACGTCATATGTGTATGGAGATGAGAGGAGTTGAGAAAATAAACTCTACCACTACATCATCAGCTTTAAGAGGTTTATTTAAAAAAGATGAAAAAACCAGAAGTGAGTTCTTTTCGTTGATTAATTCACCAAACGGAACTCGTTACTAATTCCCATGCCATTTACTTCCTTAAAAGATAAATTAGCTTCTCAAAAGTATTCCATATCTTTTGGTGAAGTAGTTAAAATCAATGCTACTGTAATTACCGCTATTGGATTAAAAGTCAGCATTAGTGATATGGTTAAAATTATCTCTAACGATACAGGTCAAGAAACTTTTGGCATGGTGACGGAGATAGATGGAAAAACATTTTTTATAACTCCCTTTAGTTTTGTAGAAGGTTTTTGCTCTGGCGATAGAGTCTTTTTAGATCAGACAGGGATGAATATTCCTGTCGGGTCTTCACTTTTGGGTCGAGTGGTTGATCCTTTTATGCGACCAATTGATGGAAAAGGACCTATTGCAACTTCGAAACTTTCCCCAATCATAAAAGCGCCAATTCCCGCTATGAAAAGAGGGATGATAGATGAAGTATTCAGTGTTGGTGTAAAAAGTATAGACGGACTGCTGACCTGTGGAAAAGGGCAGAAATTAGGAATTTTTGCGGGTTCAGGGGTTGGAAAGTCAACTTTAATGGGGATGATTGTGCGTGGCTCAAATGCTCCCATAAAAGTGGTCGCGCTTATCGGTGAGCGGGGCAGGGAAGTTCCTGAGTTTATAGAAAAAAATCTAGCCGGTAATTTAGAAAACACTGTAATTATTGTAGCAACTTCTGATGACTCTCCTTTAATGAGAAAGTATGGAGCATTTGCCGCTATGAGTGTTGCAGAGCACTTTAAAGATCAAGGCTTGGATGTTCTTTTCATTATGGACTCGGTTACAAGATTTGCTATGGCTCAAAGAGAAATAGGTCTAGCACTTGGTGAACCGCCAACCTCAAAAGGTTATCCGCCGTCTTCGCTCACACTTCTTCCTCAGTTGATGGAGCGGGCAGGGAAAGAGGAAGGTAAAGGTTCCATTACCGCCTTTTTTACGATACTTATTGAGGGTGATGATATGAGTGATCCTATAGCCGATCAGTCACGCTCTATTTTAGATGGGCATATAGTACTTTCTCGGGAACTTACAGATTTTGGTATATACCCACCGGTTCATGTTCTAAACTCTGCATCAAGAGTTATGAGCGATATAGTCACAGAAGAACATTTAGCCGCCATACTTAAATTTAGAAGATTCTATACGCTCTTAAAAGAGAATGAGGTGCTAATACGGATTGGAGCTTACACAAAAGGTTCGGATTCAGAACTTGATGAGGCTATAAGTAAGAAAACTTCAATGGATAAATTTCTAAGCCAACATTCAAATACTCAAACTAATTATGACGAGGCAGTAGAAACACTTATGAAGCTTATGGAAGCTTCCCCATTATAATTTCTGAGTTTATCCAAGCATCTCTTTTGGGTCTATAATTTTCTGTGTGAGTTATAGCCAACTTTGAAGATGATTTGATTTCAAATGTCTTCATGATAGCACCTACCTCTTGATCTAAGCCAAAAATATCTATGTATGAATATATGACAGTCTCTGCTTGTTTGAAGGCTTTTTTTGCCATAAGTATTTTTATTTTTGCGTGAAAACTAAGTCGTAAAAGGTTACCGATTTTGTCTCTTCTTGTACGAAGCTTCATAAGTTCTCCCAGAGTATTTTTAATCTCTCTGATATTTCCTTGAAGTGCATACTCTTCACATGTATGTATCACCTTAGACCAATGTTTTTCTAAAAGTACGGCAAGTTTTATAGAAGAAAGATATCTGTTTGTATCTATCATTTCGTAGCAAGAGTTAAAATTGTTTTGTTCATAGAATTCATTGAGCTTGAGTATTGTTTTACACTTTTTATTTAACTTTATAAATTCATCTTGCATCTTTGGCATATCTTTTATTTTATCCAGATAGATAGAAGCAGATTTAATGACTCCTTTTTCTACATATTTCTTTGCCTGTTGCAAATGAGTGTCCATCTCTTCGTTAAGTGCTATATATGTAGGTATTTCGGTAAAGATTGAATACTGTGATGCCAGTTTATCAACAGTTGCAAAATCCTTATTTGCTATTGCTTTTAAAAACTGTATAAACTCACTGTTATTTTTTAAAATAAGCTGTATTAATTCTTTTTTTGAAAGTACGGTTACATAGGCATTTAAGTACATTTTTGCATTCTCTTTGTTACCAAGAAGCACTTGTTTCTGAGCATTTATAAAAGCACTTTTCCAAGCTTCTTCCATTCTCTTATATTGCCATGTATGTTGAAGAGCCGGATATTTATATGCCATTGCATAGGCCAAAGACAGCTTTTGTTCAGCACAAAGTACTTGAAATCTTGGATAATAATCAAAAGCTTCAAAGAGAAGTTTTATTTTTTCTTTGAGCAAAGGTATCTCTTTGAACATGCCTGTTATTTGTAATGCAAAGTTTTTTTTATGGTTGATGAGTGCATCAAGCGCATCTAAATATACTTTATCGAATTTTTTCTTAAGCTCTTTATGCTCATTCGAGCCCATAAGCATAGGCTCATTTTCTATTAATTTAAAAGCTTCATCTAAAGAATTATGAAGAATTAAAGATTTTAGTTTCTCAATGCTCGGCAGTTCAACAGCTAATATCTTCATATTTTTGAGTGCAACAACCATCGTCTCATCATCTAAAAGAGCAATATGCTGTATCTTATCTTCAAACTCTATATACTTACTTCGTGCAATTTTGTATCTTTTTATATCTACAATTGCCACACTGTTAGAATCCCCGCTAACCATAATATATTCAGGATTCGGCATTAGAAGGATTTTTTTAATTCTACTAAAAGGTACGCTTATCTGCTTGTGAAAATTTTTGTCTTGAAGTGAGCGTACATGAATGATGCCATCAATATTTCCACTGATAATTATCTCTTTATCTGCAAAACATAAGGCGTCTGTTCTAACTTTATCATGGGTTAATATCTCTTTATGAGATAAAGAGTGCAAGTCAATAATAACGATTGATCCTCCATAACCGCTGCAAGCTATTTTATTTTTATGAAATGCAAATGCACTCACAAAGTTTTGTTTTATTTTTGATCTATCTATTTCTTGGTTAGCCGGAAAAGAACAAAGTCTTGAGAGCAAAGAAATTTCATTATATCGATATTGCAAGACACGCCCGCTTTTAGTTCCGGCAATTATATACATGGATGATAAGTCAAATGCTAATATTTCCAGATCTTCATCTGTAGATATTTTTTTAATCAGTTGATTGCTTGGAATGTGAAGAATATCTATTACCTGCGCATTAGCCAGAGCAACATGCTTAGAATCTTTGCTAAAAGCTATTGCGGCAGTTTGGGAGTTGAGAAATTCGCTACTCAGATTGAGTGTTGTTTTGGATTCTTCGAGAGAATAAAATTTTAAACCATGAAGCTTAGTACTATATGCTATAAGTTTGTCACCGAGCACTTTCAACTCAGTTATTTCTGAGCGAGTATTAACGCATTCATTTATTTTCATGTTAAATCCAAATTAATTCATAATAGAGTTTTGAAAAAACTTCATCATGAATTATAATTTATAAAAGTAATAAAAGTGCTGAAATTATCTTAAATAAGGGGTTTTAACAACTTCATTAGTGACTTGAAATGATCTAAAACATCACCACAAGACGCTAAATTGAGTGAGCTTTTCAAGGGGAAACCTAAGTTCTCCTCAGATAATCGTTCAAGAAAAGTCAAAAAAAATCCATATATTCAGGACGTCATAACTATGCTATAATGTCGAGATTGAGGGCTTTGTATAAGATGGATAAGAGCGTTAGTGCTTGTACGAGTGAAGTAGAGGAATCATATTAAGACTCTCAAGAATTTGATTATTAATTGTGCCACTTTTGATTTTAAGCGGCAGAAAAAAATACAATAGAATGAATGAAAATTCAATAATTGAGAGTAGGGAGAATCTATATTGTTAGATAGAAAAAAATTAAAAAAAGAGCAGATAATGCAATCCGCTCTGGAGCTATTTGCCTCTAAAGGGTTTTATAGTACCACAATCCCAGATATTGCCCTTTCACTAAAAATGAGTGTAGGCAATATGTACAACTATTTTAAATCTAAGGATATTCTCGCGCGAGAAATCATAAAGTACATCTCTGTCTATCTTGGTGAAAAATTAAGAGAAATTAATGAAGAAGATATATCTACTAAAGAAAAAACAAGAAAAATAATAGAAGTATATTTTAAAACAGCTTCTTTAAAACCAGAGATGATAGACTATTTTTTAAGAATATATCTCTCAAACCGTGAAGTTTTTAAAGATGGCTGCGAGGGAATGATATGCGTAAACGAGTTTGTTACGGAGATAATGATTTATTTTGAGGAAGGCGTTAAATGCGGAGACCTCAGAGAACAGGACTTTTTCAGCGCATTTGGTCTTTTTATGGGTTATCTTGGAGGCATGGTCTTTTTAAAAGGTGAAAATATTTTACCAAAAGATTTAGATGATTATGTAGATGACATAGCTTTTAATATTTATAAAGCGCTGAGTACAGAATAGTCATGAAAAATAAAATGAGAGTATTATGGCTTAGTGCAATCGCTTGCAACGGCAATACTCACTCATTTTTAAACTATCCGTTTCTAGAACAATTCTTAGATGATTTTGAGTTTATTTATCACCCTGTGATAGATTCTCATTACACACTTGAAGATATCGTTTCAAAAGAGATACCTTGCGATATTTTACTTATTGAAGGCGCAATTTCAAAAGAGTTTCAAAGAGCAGATGTTTCCGTTGTGGATATAATCGAGAAATATTCCAAAATAGTCCAAAAAATAGTTACAGTCGGAACATGTGCAACTTTTGGCGGGATTTTTAGAGAAAGCGGTTATTCAGAGACTTCCGGACTGCATTTTGACCAAGATAAACCCTCAGAAAAATTTAATGACTTGCTTGATAAAACTATTTCAGTATCCGGTTGTCCGGTTCATCCCGAAGTTTTAGTTAATACTCTTTACGCCATTAAAAAAAGCGCTGTATTAAAACTGGACAACTTTCTAAGACCAAAAGAGTTTTATGCATATACCATTCATAACGGCTGTACGAGAAACGAATATTTTGAATACAAAGTGGATAACCATCAGTTTGGCGAACTTGAGGGATGTATGTTTTATGACCACGGCTTTCAGGCACCATTTACTCACGGAAGCTGCAATAAAATACTCTGGAATGAAGTAAATTCAAAAACCAGAGCAGGGCTCTCATGCATGGGCTGTACAGAACCGACATTTCCAAAACAAAACCTCTTCAGTACGAAAAAAAATATGGCAATACCTGAAAATCTTCCCGTTGGAGTAGGTAAAAGAGTCTATCTTACTCTCGCAGGTATTTCAAAAGCATTTAAAATTGATAGATTAGAAAAGAAGTTGTTTGATGATTAAACTAATAGAGAAGATAGAAGGCGAAGCGAAATTAAACTTTAATTTTAAAGATAATAAAATTGATTTTGTGGATATAGAGTTTATGTCTACAAGAAATATTGAAAATATTTTAAAAGGCAAGAGTGCTTTCGATGCACTTGTTATAAATCCTAGAGTCTGCGGAATATGCGGTCATGCCCACCTTATAGCTACAGTTCAAGCTCTTGAGAATTGCTATGATAATTTGGAACTTTCAAATAAAGCCAAGATTATAAGGGAGTTAACACTTAATTTCGAGCTTATTCAGAATCACTTTAAATGGTATTATCTGACTATGCTGCCCCTGTTTGGACAGAAGCAGCAAGTACTAAAGGCTACATATCCATCGCAGCTTATGGGCAAAGCCATTGCACTTTTTGGCGGACAGTATCCGCATACCTCTTATGCAATTGTCGGGGGAGTTGTTTGTGAGATTACAGAGATGGATATTATAAAACTGCAACACTATATAGCCCAGACAATTAAGTTTGTAGAAGATAATCTGGTAAAAATAGATAGTGAGAATTTTTTAACATGTAAAGATGCAGATACTCTTTTAGATTACGAAGGAGATTTGCCTGACATACTGAGACAGATAAAAAAAGAAAAATTGCTAAAGTATGGAAAGAGTTATGACAGATTTATATCTTTTGGTGAGAACAGCTACTTTAAAAAAGGCAAATCATTACAAACAAAAGTGAGCCATAATATCTCTATAGAACATGTCAAAGAGTCAGAGATGCCTTCATCATTCGCTAAAAATGTAAGCTTCAAGGATAAATATTACGAAGTGGGTCCGTTGGCACGCGCCATGGTAAACAAAACTCCGTTAATAGCAGATGCACATAAAAAGTACGGTGACAGTATTTTTAGCAGAATCTTGGCAAGGGTTTGTGAGATATCTCAACTTTTAGAGCACTCAAAAAAGCTGATTAAAGATTTAGATTTGAGTGAACCGTCATATATTGAACCTTCTCTAGACATATCGCAACTAAGTGCCAGCGGATATTCTGCCGTAGAAGCGGCACGCGGCACGCTCATACATAAAGTTGAGATTGAAGATGGGATGATAAAAAATTACGAAATCATCACGCCGACACAATGGAACTTAAGCGGAGGCACAAAGGATAAGCAGGGAGTATCACAAAAAGCCATGATTGGTTTAAGCGATATTAAAACTGCTGAACTTGTTTTCAAATCATTTGACGTCTGCTCTGTCTGTACCACACATTAATTAAAAAATAATCCCACATTTTATAACTGTAACTAATATTTTGATATAAACAATACTTATATCAAGCATATTAACTTTAGTTTAAGTTTATTTCTTATAATATTACTGAATGAGTATTCATTTTCCAATGTAACTAAAATATAAGGGAGTGTATTATGAAGGATAATAGTTTGTTTAACAAATTGTCTTCTAGGCTGGATGAGTTGTCAAATTTGCCAAAACTTGATGATGAAGTGTCGATTTCAAAGCTGATTGAAGAAAAAGGTTTTTCCAGAAGAGAATTTATGGGTTGGGCTGGAGCTATGACATCTATGTTAATGTTACCGGCAAGTTTTACTCCATTAGTCGCTAAAGCAGCTGAAATGGCGGACAGACTTCCTTTAGTTTGGTTGCATATGGCTGAATGTACCGGATGCAGTGAATCTTTGCTAAGATCCGCAACTCCAAGTATAGACAGCCTGATATTTGATTATATTTCACTTGAATATCATGAAACGATTATGGCAGCAGCTGGTTGGCAGGCTGAACAAAATCTCGAGCATGCAATCGAAAAATATAAAGGCAGATATATTTTAATGGTTGAAGGCGGTATCCCGCATGGTCAAAGTGATTACTTCTTAACACTTGGTGCTCATGCCAGAACAGGAGAAGAAATTGCAGTAAATGCTTCTGAACATGCAGCTGCAATTTTTGCCATTGGTACATGTTCATCTTTTGGAGGTGTTCAAGCCGCCGCTCCAAATCCTACAAATGCTACGGCCTTAAGCAATGTAATAAGCAAGCCCGTCATAAATGTTCCAGGATGCCCTCCAAGTGAGAGTAATATTGTAGGAACATTATTGCATTTTATTTTATACGGAACTCTTCCGGCACTTGATGTTTACAATAGACCTAAATGGGCTTACGGGCTTAGAATCCATGATGCTTGTGAGAGAAGAGGTCGTTTTGATGCCGGCGAATTCGTACAACAGTTTGGTGATGATGGTGCGAAAAACGGCTATTGTCTCTATAAGGTGGGCTGTAAAGGGCCATATACATTTAACAACTGTTCAAAACAAAAGTTTAACCAAGGTACATCTTGGCCTGTTCAAGCCGGACATGGCTGTATGGGATGCAGTGAACCTGATTTTTGGGATGCTATGGGCATTGTTCATGAACCATTGGGTAACAGACTTTATCATACGGCATTCGGTGGAATGGGTTCTGATGCCACAGCGGATAAAATTGGTAGAGGAATACTGACTGTAACCGCAATTGGAATCGCAGCACATGCGCTAATATCGGTAATTAAAAAACCAAAAGACTAATTAAGGAGTTTCGATATGTCAAAGAGAGTAATAGTAGACCCAATAACAAGAATTGAAGGGCACTTAAGAGTTGAGGTTATCGTTGGAGATGATGGAGTGGTTGAAGATGCTTTTGCTTCATCAACTTTATGGAGAGGTCTTGAAGTAATAGCAAAAGGTCGTGATCCAAGAAACATACCGTTGATGATGCAAAGAATCTGTGGAGTATGTACTTATTCGCATTATTTGAAAAGTACAATGGCTGTGGAAGATGCACTGGGGATAAAAATTCCATATAATGCAGAACTTGTCCGTACATTAATGAATGCCGCACTGTTCATTCATGATCATCCTGTTCACTTTTATCATTTACATGGTGTTGACTGGGTTGATATTGTTTCAGCATTAAGTGCAGACGAAAAAAAAGCTAGTGAATTGGCATTTAAATATACGGATAATCCAATAGGAACCGGTGAAAATGAACTTAAAAAAGTAAAAGAAACAATCGCTAAGTTTGCTAAAAATCCTCAAGGACTTGGACCTTTTGCAAATGCATACTGGGGGCATAAAACATTTAGATTTACTCCAGAACAAAATTTGATTGCACTTTCACACTATTTAAAAGCTTTAGAGATGCAAAGAACGGCTGCTCAATTGATGGCTATTTTTGGCGGTAAACAGCCCCATCCACAAAGTTTGGCAATTGGTGGAGTAACCTGTGTTATGGATATTTTAAATCCGGCTAGAATGGGTGAATATTTGGTTAAATTTCAAGCAATGGCTGATTTTATTAACAATGCTTATTATGCAGATATTGTCATGGCAGTTGAGATGTATAAAACAGAGCCATCAGTCATGAAACCTATGGGTGTTAAAAATTTCATGGCGCATAAAGAGTTTATGATTGGCAGAAATGAGTACCTTTTTGACAGCGGGATTATTAAAGATGGAGATCTTAGTAAAGTTTTTGATATTGATGAAGATATGATTACTGAGGAAGCTACTCATTCATGGTATAAAAATGATAATCCACTCCACCCATATAAGGGTGAGACAGAACCAAATTATACTGGATTTGTTGATGGAGAAACCGTTGGTCCAGATGGTAAAATGGTAAAAACCAAGCAAATAGATGAAACTAAAAAATACAGTTGGATTAAGTCACCAAGATACAATGGCGAGCCAATGGAAGTTGGTCCTTTGGCCTCTATTTTAGTGAGTTATGTGCGTGGAAATAAAAAAGTGCAAGCTGTTGTCGGTGAATTTCTTGCTAAAACAGGTGTTCCGGCAAGTGCTTTATTGTCAACACTAGGCAGAACAGGTGCCAGAATGCTACAAGCAAAACTTATTGCAGATAATGCGTTAGTCGCTTTCAATAACTTAATTGAAAATCTAAAAGTCGATCAAGAAACTTGCGCTACATATACTATTGACAAGGACAAAGAATACCACGGCAGAGGTATCGGTGATGTTCCAAGAGGGATGCTAAGTCATTGGATTAGAATCAAAAATGGTGTTGTAGAAAACTATCAAGCTGTAGTTCCATCCACTTGGAATGCAGGACCAATGGATTCTAGCGGTGTTAAAGGACCATACGAAGCTGACTTGATTGGTCTTAAAATAGAAGATTTGACACAGCCGCTGGAGATAATTAGAATTATTCACTCTTATGACCCTTGTATAGCATGTGCAGTTCATGTAATGGATACAAAGGGCAAAACGCTTAGTGAATACAAAGTAAATCCGCTTTATGGTGGATGTAGCATTTAAAAAGGAGTAACTATGGAAACTACTGATAAATCTAGAAAAAATTCTTCTAGAAAAGTAGATGAAGAGATTGAGATGGAACTTGAGTTTACTCCGTTTTATAGATGGCATCATTGGCTTAGGGTGTTTAGTATCATAGCTTTAACAATAACAGGATTTTATATTTCTACTCCATTTGTTATCCCAGTTGTGAACGCCGAACCGACAAATTTTATGAATGCTCTTTTTAGAAGTTGGCATGAGATATTTGGATTTTTAATGGTTGCTATGTATATAGCAAAGACCTATTATTTCTTTTTTTCTGTAAAAGATAGAATAGAAATAAAGTCTTTTAAAGATGTAATCAGTCTAAAAAACTGGGTTAGTCAAATAGGATATTATTTACTATTAACGAAGCATCCAAAATTAAGCGGAGCCTATAATGTTGTACAGCTTGCAGCTTATCTAGTCTTTTATATTGCGATTACCGGTTTGTTGCTTACAGGGTTTATTCTTTATGCCAGTAATTATCATGAAGGATTTGGCGGAATGATACACGGCAGTATGAAGTTTTTTGAAGTAATGTTCGGTGGTTTAGCAAATGTTAGGGAAATGCATCATTTACTAATGTGGGGAGTTCTGTTTTTTGCAGTTGCGCACATTTATATGGTGGTTTTCAATGCTGTATATGGTAAAGAAGGAACTGTTGATACTATTTTTAGCGGATACAGATGGAAAAGAAAACATTAATTGCAATAAGGATATTTGTTGAAGATTTTAATCCTTGGTATCGGTAATATTTTATTTGGCGATGAGGGTCTTGGACCACATCTGGCAAATCTTATAGATGAAAAATATGAGTTTAAATCTGATGAACATGTTATAGATGTCATTGATGGCGGGACATTGGCTCAAAGACTTATACCGATAATTACAGATTACGATAATGTCTTAATCATAGATTGTATCAGTGCGGCGGATGGTGAAATCGGTGATGTTTATAAATTTGATTTTACTGATGTTCCGGACTTTATTACATGGGAAGGCAGCGCTCATGAAGTTGAAATGCTTCAAACGCTACAAATGATTGAGATGATGGGTGACTTGCCGCCCACAAAAATAGTGGGTGTGATTCCTTTTGTGATTGGAGAAAACAGCACTTTTACTATGACGCAGGAAGTTGTAAAAGCCAGCCAGATAATGGAGAAAATCATTATAAAATATATAGAAGATTTTGGAGTTCAAACTTCAATAAAGAAGAATATAACCATAGAAGAAGTCTCAAAATATACATATTTAAAGGGCATTCTATGATATTGGAATTTTCATTCAATTATTTGTCTTCATCTTTAGTTTATGAAAAAATAATTCTAAGAACCGCAAAACTCTTTTCACTTGAATCGAAAATAGTAAAAAATGGCGATGAACTTTTTTTATATGTTGAATCAGATGACAGTGACGAGTTGGAAAATTTTGCAAATACATTATCATTAGAATTGCCTCACTCGATTTTTTTACATGAAACAGATGCAAGAGTTGTTGATGAGATGCCAGAAGAATTTTTTGTCTTACCTGAAGTGCCAAAACCTGCCATCCCTTTTTGTCCGCAATGTTTAGGTGAAGTTATGGATGAATCAAATGAAAACTATTACAATATTTTTCATGAGTGTGAAGTTTGCGGATACTCTGTTGAGGGTGAAAAAAAGAGCTATAAAGAGAGTCTTGTCAATATTGCAAAATCAATAAGTGATGACTTGGTAGTTGAAGTAGACACATTTTACGGAAAATATTATCTAGGTAAACTAGACGAAAAATGTAATGGCGTTGATTTTGATATTATCAGTTATGATCTAGACACAATCGCACATTATACAAATGCTACGAACAGTGAAATAGTAGCACTTGGAACTATTGAAAAACCTCTTATAAAATTAACAACCAACATTAAATTTAAAATGGATTTTGAAGATGTGAAAAATGAGCTTATTCGCTTTAAAATTGCCGATGATTTTGTTTTGCATCTTTTATCGCAAGAGCTTCATAAGCTTGGAATCAACCTCATCTTTATAACAAAAGAGAAGCTTCCCTGTAATGTTCAACTGGACTTGGTTAAGTATAAAAAAGAGTCAGAGCCAATAGAGGTTGTAGTAAGCGATAAGCATATTGTCATAGTAAAAGGTGAAAAAGGTTTGCCATACGACAATCTTGGCAACAAAGCTTTGATTCCTCATATCGGAGCTTTCTTCTCGGTTATAAAAGAACATGCTCTATTTGATAAAACTGTGGTTGGTGTGAATATCAGCAAAGAGTATCACAATGATATTTTAGTGTACTTTAAAAAATTTGGAACTATTGAGTATCTGTCATTTGAGTTTAAATTTCACTCAATCAAAGAGGTGCTTGATTCTATTATAAGGACAGATGAAACAGGTGCGAAGTTGGTAGAGAACTTTAAAAACAAGTTTCCTAAACATTTTGAGACCATATCTGATATAGTATTTGATGAAAAAGATTTTAATGTCTATAAACTATGGGGCATTATCGCCATAGTCTTAGGTTACTCGAAAGAGAAAGATCTTACCAAGTCAGCAAAAATTCTTGAAAACAGTGCAAGTTTATTTTTAGGAACAAAAGGTCCTCGTATAGACTATAAACTAAAAAGTATAAACTCCAAGGTTTACTTAGACCCGTTGATGACCATCAGAACAGCGATGAGTTTTAAACTTGCCCAAATTGATCAGCTCACGCTTTGTTATGGAGTTATCGAGAGTTTTGTTGAGTTTATTTCAACCCAGTTGGATGAGATAAAGGCGGAGATGAAAAGTGATGCAGTTGTTGTCACAGGCTCGTTGCTGGAAAATAGGCATCTTTTTAGTAAGCTAAGCAAAGAAGTTTCGGTAAATCACAATTTATACTTCAATAAAGAGTTACCTGTAGATGGAAAGAATATTCAATATGGCGGAAATGAATTGTTTTGAAAAGAACCTGTTCAATGTTTTTAACCCTCTAAAAGAGGGTTAATACTATGCTCTACCGCCAAGCATACCAATCATTGTCATTGGTTTAAGTGCGTAGACTTTTAATAACCACCAAATCCATCTTTCTTGAGTTGGGTCAAGTGGGAATGAAGGAGTTGGTTTTTTGCTCCAGTCAAATTCAGCGAGCATAACAGTACCGATACTTGTAATAAGTGGACATACTGTATAACCACCATAAGCAGCAGGTAATTCAGTTTTACCTTCCATAGAAGCCACTAAATTGTCAACCAGCACTTTGTACTGTTTACGAACTGAACCGCCTGTTTTACCCATAGGAATCAAAGCAATATCACCTAAAGCCCATATATTTTTGAATTTAGTATGCTGTAGAGTCTCTTTTACAACAGGAACCCAGCCTTGAATGGAGCCAACTGGAGAGTTAACAATTTCATCCGGACCTTTCATTGGAGGAGTTACATGGATAAAGTCATATTTAACTTCAACATTTTTATGCGTAGTAACATCCTCATACTCTTCCATTTCCTCATCAACTAAAGTTTTAACTGTTGTATGATAATCAAACACAGCTACTTTATTTGCAGTATCTACTTCTATAAGGTTGTGGGCATAATTCCATTTGAAACCTCTTGTCTCAAATTGTTTCACGATCGCATCATGATATTCTGGAATACCGAACAGTTTTCCGCCATCCGGGTAGAAAGTCAGTTCAACTTTATCTCTAACACCCGCTTCTTCTAAACGAGAGTTTGTAAGATACATGATTTTCATCGGAGCACCACCACATTTAATAGGTGTATTTGGGTGAGTAAATAGGGCTTGTAATTTTTCAGGGCCTGTATGAGCTTTAGCTTTAGCTACTAACTCTTCGATTCCCTTCCAAGTTGCTTCTGCTCCATCTTGGAAATAGATTGAATGAAGTCCATTTTTTCCAACACCGCTATTTTTAACAGCAGCATTATCTTTTCCAGATGAAGTTATAACACCATCAAGACCTTTGATTGCAGCATAATTAAGCATAAGACCGGCAGCAATAATAAGTTGGTCATAAGTCACTTCTTGGTTTCCATCAACAGTAACTTTGTTATTAGCAGGATCAAATGCAGTAACACTGCCTTTGATTAATTTAACACCCGATGGTAATTTATCATCTCTGCTATATTGAATATCGCTAAGATCCCAAATACCAGCAGCTACAAGTGTCTGACCTGGCTGGTAAGATACAGACATCGGGTCTGGTTCAATAACAGTAATATCAGGATTTGATAAAGTATTGTTAAGACGAGCAGCAGTACTCATACCAGCCAGACCACCACCAACAATAACGATTTTACCGGTAGCACTAGAAGCACTAACAGTTGATGTGCCAACAGTAGCATTCGCAATTACAGCTGCAGCTAATGGAGACATTGTTAAATATTTAAGAGCATCACGACGGGACATAATCTCTGGATGCTTATCAACTTCTGCTAGAATCTCTTCTAGAATCTCATTTTTTTTCATTCTTAACACTCCCTTTATAGTAAAATTAATTTATTGTACAAGTTTAAGACTTAAGAAAACTTTTAATTATAGAAAATTTGTATAATATTTTTTTATATTCTTCTAAAACGTATCATTACTTTTTTTATTGATATCTTTTTAGCTGTTATGAAGATGAAGTAACGAAAGAAATTTGCTTTTCCGTATGAAAGTATTATAATGTGTGCAAAGGTATTGGTATGGTAACATTGTAATTTAGTTAGGGAGATATCATTTGCTCATAAGAAAAGTTTTTTTAATCCAAGGCATTGTTCAGGGTGTTGGATTTCGTCCTTTTATTTATCGACTATCCCTTGAAAATTCTCTTGTCGGGTTTGTGAAAAACGGTATCAATGGTGTGGAGCTTGAGGTTGAGGGTAGGGCTGAAAATATTGTTCTGTTTGAAAAACAGCTTCACTCCAAACTTCCACTGCTTGCAAGAATAGACAAAATAGAAAGCTCATACAAAGAACTGCTTCATGGGAAAACTTTTGAGATTGTACAAAGTTCAGATGATTTCACGCATTCAAAAACAGCTTTAATCTCTCCGGATATTGCTACATGTGATGAGTGCTTGGAAGATATAAAAAAGGTCGGGAAGTATCATAACTATTTTGCAACGAACTGTACTAACTGCGGACCGAGGTACTCCATCATAAAAACTGTTCCCTATGATAGGAAACAGACTTCCATGCAAAAGTTTGTCATGTGTGAATCCTGTGAAGAAGAGTATACAAATCCGCTCAACAGAAGATACCATGCACAGCCAATCTCTTGTAATAATTGTGGACCGAGTTTGCGGTTGATAGTCAAAAATGAAGAGCTAAAGGTTAGTGATGGCGAGAAGTTCGCAAAGGTGGCAGAGCTTATAAAAGATGGTGAAATTGTTGCCATAAAAGGAGTTGGCGGATTTCACATTGTTTGTGATGCTACAAACGATAAGGTAGTTTCTAAGTTAAGAACTCATAAAAACAGACCAACAAAACCTTTTGCAATCATGTGTAAAAATTTGGAACAGATAAAAAGTTTCTCACATGTAGATGAAAAAGAGGAAGAGTTACTTATTTCAAAAGAGGCGCCGATAGTTGTTTTGAAAAAAAACAAAGATGCCAAACTCTCAAAACTTTTAGCTCCCAACATAGACAGAATAGGGTGCTTTTTGCCATATACGTCTCTGCATCATCTTCTGTTTGAGCACCTCCAAAATCCGATTGTTGCAACAAGTGCAAACCTTGGGAATGAGCCTGTCATTACAAAAGTAGAAGATATCGTTAAAAAGCTTTCCTTTATTGATTTTGTTTTGGATTTTGACAGGAATATCATAAATGGGGTGGATGACAGTTTAGTTCAGGTTGTCAATGGCAAAACACAGGTTTTAAGATTGGCTCGCGGGTATGCGCCGAAAGTTATAAAACTCCCTTTTAAATCTGACAAGAAAATCTTGGCAGTCGGAGCAAACGCAAAAAACTCACTGGCGTTTGTGATAGAAGACAGCATCATCCTCTCTCCACATGTAGGCGATTTAGATTCGCTGGAGGCTTTTGAGTTTTTCGAGCAAACCATAGAGAGTTTTAAAAGTTTTTATGATTTTGAACCGGAGGTTATAGTTCATGATAAGCATCCATCTTACATGACGACTCAGTGGGCTAAGAAGCAAACAAAAGAGCTTATAGCAGTTGGACATCATTTGGCACACATCTATGCATGTAAGGCAGAGTTTGGACTCACAAATGATTACTTAGGTTTTAGTTTTGACGGAACCGGTTATGGTGAAGACAAGACTCTTTGGGGCGGGGAAGTTTTTGTCGGCGACAAAAGAAAATATCACTTCAAACCCATCAAACTCTTAGGCGCAGACAAGGCGATAAAAGAGCCAAGAAGAGTAGGGCTAAGTATGCTTTTTGATGCGCTCTCTTTAGAAGAGGTACAAGAACTTGATTTGGAAACTGTAAAATCTTTTTCACATGTGGAGCTAAAAATCCTCCATCAAAGCCATACAAAAAATCTCAATGCACCCCTTAGCTCATCCGTTGGAAGACTCTTTGATGGCATCGCTTCCTTATCCGGAATCGTACAAAAGATAAGCTACGAAGGTGAGAGCGGACTCTTGTGTGAGAGCTACTACGATGAAAAGATAAAAAAAACATTCGATTACACCATAATAGAAGGCATCATAGATATAAAGATAGTTGACTACATGTTAAAGAATCAAAACGATACAAAAGAGTTAAACAGCATGTTTATAAACACTCTTGTAAAAATCATACTCGATATCTCAAAGTTAGAAGAAATGGAAGTAATTTTCAGCGGCGGAGTGTTTCAGAACAAAACACTGTTAGCGCTTGTTAGTAAAAAGCTGGAGAGCGAAAATATCAAATACTACCATCAGCAGCAAACCGCTATCAACGATGGCGGAATAGCTCTTGGACAGGCTTTTTATTATTTAAACAAAACAGTGTTATAATCAATCATCAAGGACTAACATGAGAAATTTTGAAGATTTAATCAAGCAGGTTTTAGATGAGACTCAGAAGATAATCATAGGAAAACAGATGCAGGTGAAGCTTTCTCTTGCCACTTTTCTCTCAGGCTCACATGTGCTCATAGAGGATAGACCGGGCGTTGGAAAAACGACTCTTGCCAAAACTCTCGCTCATGTGATAGGGTTGGAGTACTCGAGGGTTCAGTTCACAAATGACCTTTTACCTTCAGACATCACGGGGGTTAATTTTTACAACACCAAAGATGCTACTTTTACTTTTAAAAAAGGTCCCGTTTTTTCCCAGTTTTTACTCGCCGATGAGATTAACCGCGCTTCCTCAAAAACGCAGAGCGCACTCTTGGAAGCGATGGAAGAAAAGCAAGTCAGTGTTGATGGAAAGACCTTTGACCTTCCCAGACCATTTTTTGTCATAGCTACTAAAAACCCTTTTGAGGAGGTGGGAACTTACATACTTCCTTCCTCTCAGCTGGACAGATTTGCCATCTCTTTTTCTCTTGGTTATCCAACTTTTGAGGCAGAGAGACACATACTGTCATCCAATAAAAAATACTCTATAAATGAACTCAAATCACTTAATGCTGAGGAGATAGAACTCCTGCAAAAGAAGTTTGAAGAGGTACATGTAAGCGAAGAGATACTAAACATCATTCAGGAGATTTTGAAGTTTACAAGAGAGAGCGGACTTTACGTGACAGGGCTTTCAACAAGGGCTGCTATAACACTTTTAAAGGTATCAAAAGCTTGGTCTTTGCTATCTTTTAGAGATTATGTCATCCCCTCTGATGTTTTGGAAGTTCTGCCATATATCACTTCCCATCGCTTGCTCCCACGAGGCGAGAAAAAAACTCCAAAAGAGATGGTAGATGAAATCATTCAAAACCTACATATCGATACTTAAGGGCGTAAAAAACCGACCTACAAAGTTCTTTTGGTTTTTAATCATCGCTATTGTGAGCCTTTTTTTACAAGCTTACATGCATAACTACAACATTGTCTTTTTGGTGATGTTTTTCTTGGTCGCTATTGCCGGAGCCTCATCCATTTTTGGGATGTTAAATCTTTACTACATTCAGGTGAAATTGCTCTCTTATGAGAGGTTTTTTGCTGATACTTCCTCAACTTATAATATCCTAGTAATAAATGAATCAGATAATTTCGCATACGATATAAGCCTCACATGTAGCGAGCAAACTCAACATATAAAAGTTATAGAGCCTCACAATGCCCAAACAATTTCACTCGAAGTGAAGTTCGACAAAAGAGGTGAAGCAGAGTTGCCAAAAATAAAAGTCCATTCTCTATTTCCTCTGCCTCATGAGTTAAAATATAAAGTTATTGAAATGGATAAAAAGGTAGTCGTTTTTGCCAAACCCTCAGGTGTGTCACTCTTGAAATTTTACGATAAAAACAACTCCATAAACGGTGAGATTGATGATTTTGAAGGGATTAAGAAATTCAACCAAGGGGACAATCTCTCTTATATCCATTGGGCTTCTTTGGCTAAACATGATGCGTTGATGAGTAAAAATTTTCTCTTTGAAGATGAAACGAAAAAGCTCCGTTTTAGTTTTAAAAATCTGAGCGGAGATGATGAACAAAGGCTTTCACAACTAACGCTTTGGGTCATAGAATGTGAAAAATATGGTTTTGATTTTAGTATAGACCTGAGCGATAAAATTCTTGATTCTAAGAAAATGAGTATAGATGAAATCCTTGAAGCAATTGCTAAATACTAAGGCACCCTCTCAGGAGCGACTTTTAGATATAGCGATACTGCTCTCTATAATTCCACACCTTTTTGTCATGAAATCTTTTATGATTTTGTACATGTTAATAGCTCTGATTTTTATACTCAAAAAAGAAAAATCCGACAAAGACAGATATATACTTATGGCCATCGGGTTTATACTCATCGCCATCTCCTTTTTCAACAACTACAATTTTTCAAATTTTTCAAGAATCCAGTTCTTTGTATCTCTGGTCAGCTCCCTGCTCATTTATGCGGTTACTCTGCAAAGAGTCACACGGGAGATAAACATATATCTCAAAATCTCTCCTGCACTTTTAATGCTTCTGAGCTTTTTCTTTTTTGAATCTATAAGCATGCTTGTGTACTCAATATTTGTGCTTTTCGTTTTTGTGCTTTTAAATATATGGAGCAGAATGGATGTAAAACTGATAGACGTTCTAAAAATAACATCACAGCTTTTTGTCCTCTCGCTTCCGGCGGTGGTGATTTTGTTTTTAGCTTTTCCCCGCATCTCTTTTGAAAAAGCAGATTTTGGATTTAAGGCAGAGAGTTACAGCAACAGCGGTTATGAAGGCAAGATGATTGTCTCATCCAGCGAGATTAGGTTATCAAATAAAGTTGTCATGGAAGTGTTCTTCAGAGATGAAAATATATCTGAGGAAAAGCTCTATTTCAGAGGTTCAACACTTTACAGACTAGACGGCTTGGAATGGAAAAAAGGGTTTGCAAAGAGGGCGAACGATAATTTAATGGAAGCAAAAAATTTCATAAATTACGACATAACACTGTATCCGCATGGAAACAAGTGGATATATTCTCTGGACATGCCAATAAAACCGGTTAAAAAAACAAAGCTGAACGATGACTACACGCTTGAATCTGAGAAGCCTGTATATGAGAAAAAAAGGTACAAGCTTCAATCAGCGCTTTCGTATAAGCTGTACTCGAAAGATTTGTCAGATGCTCTTGAGGTGGATATACAAAAAAGTGAAAAAACCTATGAAGCATTGAAAAGGTTAAGAGCCTTACATGTAGAGAAGAATGAAAAAGCGACACTGCTGCTAAAGTTTTTTAAAGACCAGAATCTCTCATACACACTCAAACCAAAGGGCATTGACTTAGAAGATTTTACCGACTCTTTTTTGTTTGAAAGTAAAAACGGCTACTGCGTGCATTTTGCCTCTGCCTTTGCCCAAAGTGCAAGAATGCTTGATATTCCATCCCGAGTCGTAACCGGCTTTAAAACAGACAAACAAAACATGATTAAGAACTATCTCTTAGTGAAACAATCCGATGCACATGCTTGGGTTGAACTTTATTTGGACGATAGCGGCTGGGTGAAATTTGACCCGACTGCTACAGCTTTAAAAAACTTGGATAGGGTACAAAACACTCAAAATCAGACTGCATTGCAAAATACGGTTTTTCAAAAAATGAACCTTAATTTCATGTATGTAAAATATATCATAGACAGCTGGATACTTGACTATAACAGATTCAAGCAGATGGCTATACTGAATAAGCTACTCAATGACACTCTCTACCTTTTAAAGTTCATTGTATCGATTCTCGGACTTGTTCTAGCGTCATTTTTAATCTACATCAACATTAAAAGCTCTACATGTAAAGATGAAATCATGTGTAAGATGAACAAGCTTCTAAAGATTTTACAAAGATATGAACTTGTAAAAAAAGAGAATGAAACCATGCAAGCATTTCTAAAAAGAGCCCAGAAGAAGCTGGGTATCCCACTTTTAGAGATAAGTGAGATTTACCATACTCTTAAATATTCACAAGGTGATAAAGCTTTACTTCTTATGAGACTTGCATTTGAGATTAAAAAATTTGAAAGCGCATTGAATTACCAAAAAAATAGTTTATAAAATTGTGATTAGTATGTATCCCTCCAACAAAAAACGCCAATTAGTGATGCTGGAATTGTGCTTGGGCAAGCTATTTATTGTTTAAAATTTCTCTTTGCTCATTCATCTCATAATTAAACTTAAACTCAATTTCTTTGAGATAATAAAAAAAGTTTTCATCGCTCACCCCTTTATACTTTAACATCGACTCCTCAAAAAAAAGCCAAAATTTTGTTATAAGGTTTTCTCTCTTTTTTGTTTTAGAAATCTTGTTGAACATCATAAATTTTGAGAACTCTTTAAAGTAAGCTTCTCCGGCCCCATCATCTAGAAACTGACTTTTATATCTGTTTAGGTTTGGCATGAGCAGGTTATAGACCTTGTTTTCATACTGAAATGTTAAGAAGTTTTGTGCATCAAAAATATTTTCTTTTATCTTTTTTTTGCTTTGTTGCAAGTAGATGTATTCATCATATTCTATGACTGTTTTTTCTTGGAACACTTCTTCCAAATGGTTGGCTATAAGTTTGCGAAAGAGTTCATATCTTTTTTTTACAGTTACATAACTTATGTTTAATTCTTTGCTCGTTTGGTTGGCACTTAAATTCTGGCAAAAGTAATCTATAAGTTTTGAATCTGTTTGTATTTTTTTAGGAGAAAACTTTTTTTTACACTTTGCACACTTCAGTTGCCCTGATTTTAGTTCATATAATTTTTCATGATAACAATAAATACATCTCATAGGGGATTTTAGCATAAGTTAGTCCCAAAACTATATAAGAAAGTAGAAATTTTATTTTATCTTTATTTAAAAGATATATAATATGAATACTTATTCAGTTTGAGGGAGTGAAAATGGAAAATATAGGGTTGTTATTTATATTTTGGTACGGTGTCTTGCATGCATTTGGACCTGACCATTTGACTGCTATTGCAGATTTTTCCATTGGTAAAAATAAAAAGAAAACCATGCTCATCACAACTCTTTTTGCCATAGGACATGGTCTCTCTCTTTTTATCTTTGCAAAAATACTCCAAAGCTATCATATAAGTGATATCATCTTAGGGTATGGAGATATCATCTCATCAGCCGTGATTTTGAGTATGGGTGTGTATCTTTTGTTTATGGTTTTCACTGACCGTATTCAGTTAAAAAAACATATCCACCATGGCGAAGAACATGTCCACATCTGGTTTGGAAAAGAACACTCACATGGCAACACAGATACAACTTCTGCTTTTACAATCGGCGCATTGATGGGAATAGGCGGCGTTCGCGGAATGCTCATAACTCTTGGCGCGATTGAGGGGCAGAGTGTAGATTTTATAATGGTTTTGGCTTTTACACTTGGAGTTATGAGTATATTTATAGGATTCGGCGTTGTGATACTCTATATAAATAAAAATCTGTTAAACTCAAAACAAAATTTAAAAAGAGTCTTTGCAACTGCCGGAATAGTTTCTGTAGTTGTCGGCTCAAATATGTTATTAAATTAAAGGAAAAGAAATGTGTAAAGATTGCGGTTGCAGTATAACTGAACATTCCCATGGTGAAGAAAGTCGCTCTCATGAAGAAGGTCATTCTCACGAACATCATCACCATCATGGAGATTCTCATGAACATCAAGAAGCGCATCAACATCTGCATGATAATCCCCAGCTAAATGACCCTAAGACGATTTCAGTTATTACAAAGATTTTAGATAAAAATGACAAAGAAGCTGGGCATAACCGCGAGCATTTTGACTCACATAACGTGCTTTGCATAAATCTCATGAGCTCTCCGGGAAGTGGAAAAACGGCTCTGCTTGAAAAATTGGCTGAGTTAAATGATTTTAAATTTGCTGTAATTGAAGGTGACTTGGAAACAAGTAAAGATGCAGATAGACTCAAAGCAAAAGGGATTCAGGCTCATCAGATTCAAACAGGTTCAGCATGTCATTTGGACGCATTCATGGTTCATAAAGCTCTTCATCATTTAGATTTGGACGCTATGGATATCTGCTTCGTTGAAAATGTCGGAAATCTTGTTTGTCCTGCCTCTTATGATGTCGGAAGTCACTTAAATATAGTTCTTGTAAGCATCCCTGAAGGGGAAGATAAAATCGCTAAATATCCGGTCATGTTCCGTCAGGCTGATTTGATTTTATTCACAAAAACAGACTTGCTTCCATATTTTGAGTATGACATGGAAAAAGAAAAAGAGATGGCGAGAAAGCTAAAACCCAATGTTGATATATTGGAAGTCAGCATCAAGGATGAAGCAAGTGTGAAAAAAATGGCTTCGTGGATAAAATTTAAAATGGAGATGAGATAATGTGCCTCTCAATACCGAGCAAAGTAGTAAAGATAGACAAAGAAGCCAACATGGCGACAGTTGACACCATGGGTGTCCAGCGAGATGCCAGTTTGGATTTGATGCAAGAAGAGGAGATAAAGATAGGTGATTATGTTCTTTTGCATATCGGGTTTATCATGAACAAGATAGATGAAGAAGATGCGCTACTTAGCTTGGAAACTTATCGAGAAATCATTGAAGCAATGAATGAAGAGGATAGGCAGATGGCAATCCTGGAAGATGATGAGTGTCAAAACAGAGGCGAATAAAATGGGTTTAGAACTTAAAAATCTTTATGATGATTTTCGAGACGCAGACACCATCAAAGCATTTGCAAAAATCATAAAAGAAGATGCGTTAAAGCTTCCACATGCCATAAACATTATGGAGGTGTGCGGCGGACATACGCATACAATTATGAAATATGGTCTTCCTCAACTTCTGCCTGCAAACATCAAGTTTATACATGGTCCGGGCTGTCCTGTATGTATCATGCCAAAAGAGAGAATTGACCATGCTTATGTTTTAAGCATGCAAGAGAATGTGATTTTGGTAACTTTAGGCGATATGATAAAAGTTCCCGGAAGTCACGGAAGTCTTCAAAATGCAAGAAGCAAAGGAGCAGACGTGCGTTTTGTGTACTCTCCTCTTGAATGTCTAAAGATTGCAAAAGAGAATCCAACTAAAAAAATTATATTTTTTGCCATCGGTTTTGAGACGACTACGCCAATGACCGCGGCACTTTTACATGCAGTCATAAAACAAGATATCAAAAACATTTTCTTTCACATAAACCATGTAACGGTTCCAGAAGTTATGAAAGAGCTTATAGATTCTAGAGATGTACATGTAGACAGTTACAATAACAAAATAGATGCATTTCTAGGACCATCACATGTAAGCGTGATAAGCGGAAGTAAAATTTATGAAGAGTTTCCACGAGACTATAATCGTCCAGTAGTTGTCGCAGGATTTGAACCTGTGGATGTCATGCAGGCGATTAGCATGGTAGTAAAACAGTTTATAGAGGGCAGATGTGAGCTGGAAGTGGAGTATAAACGGCTTGTAACTTACGATGGAAATATTAAAGCACAAGAGTTGATAAATAAGTACTTTGAAAAAGCCGACCTTTTTAAATGGAGAGGCTTAGGAAATATCCCAAAAAGTGGACTCAAACTCAAGCCAGAATTTAAAGCGTACGATGCAGAAGTGATTTACAAAGATGTCTTACCGCTTCAAGAGATAGAAGACCATAAACTCTGCATCTGTGGAGATATACTAAGAGGCATGGCAAACCCGCCAGAGTGTACTATCTTTGGAACTGCATGTAAACCGACTTCACCGATTGGAAGTTGCATGGTAAGCAGCGAGGGTGCATGTGCGGCTTATTATAAATATGGGAACTTGATATGAACAAAACAATAAGCTTGGCATGTGGAAACGGCGGAGAAGAAAATAACGAACTTATCTCTAAGGTATTTTACAAAGCCTTTAAAAATGAGATTTTAGAAAAAAGTGAAGATGCGGCTATTATCCATGATGGTGCGTTAGCATTTTCTACTGACAGTTTTACGGTTTCGCCTCTGTTTTTCCCCGGTGCGGACATTGGAAAGCTTGCAGTTTGCGGTACATGTAACGACTTGGCTATGATGGGTGCGCAGCCTAAGTACCTTACATGTAGCGTAATCATTGAAGAGGGTTTTGAGACCAGAGAGCTTGAAAAAATTGTACGAAGTATGAAACAAGAACTTGAAATCAATGGAGCCATAGTTGTAAGCGGCGATACAAAAGTTGTGCCTCGCGGTAGTGTTGATAAGATTTTTATCAACACAAGCGGAGTTGGCGAAGTTCTAAAAAAAGGTATCAGCTCTAACAACATCAGTGAAGATGACCTTATTCTTGTAAACCGTGATATCGGCTGTCATGGTGCTACTATTTTTGTTGCTCGTGAGGGCATCGAGATGAGCAGCACATTGGAGAGTGATTGTGCATCACTTTTTCCTCAGGTCAAAGCTCTTTTGGATGCAGACATAAAGATAACTGCCATGAGAGATGCAACAAGAGGCGGCGTGAGTGCAGTGCTGAATGAGTGGGCGAAGCAGTCAAATATCTGCATAGAAATCGAGGAAGAGAAAATTCCTGTGAGTGATGAAGTTTCAGGGATATGTGAGATGTTAGGCTTTGAAGCGGCTGCTTTGGCAAATGAGGGTACTTTTGTACTTGCGATTAAAAAAGAGGATGCCCAGAGAGCCGTAGAGATTTTAAAAACATTTGAGAACTGCTCAAGAGCAACGATTATTGGTAAAGTAACAGATGCACATTTGAAAAAAGTAATTTTGAACAGCAGTTGGGGAACAAAGAGATTTTTAGACACTCCAAGCGGCGAGTTGCTTCCACGGATTTGTTAGAGTTATGAAAATACTTCTCCTTGTGTCTGCATTTAATTCTCTTACTCAAAGAGTTTTTTGTGAACTTAAAGATATGAATCATACTGTGTCTGTGCAGTTTGCTATTAATGATAAGGCGATGATAGATGAGGTAGAGAGGTTTCAGCCTGACATTATCTTCTGCCCCTTTTTGAAAAAGTTTATTCCTCCTGAGATATTTTTAAAAACACCTACCTTTGTTCTTCATCCTGGAATAAGAGGTGACAGAGGTCATAACGCACTAGACCATGCTCTAAGAGATGAAAAAAAAGAGTGGGGAGTTGTCATCCTCAGGGCAAATGAGGAGTTTGACGGCGGAGATATTTACAGTGAAGTAAGATTTGAAATGAGAGATACTACAAAAGCTTCTCTGTATAGAAATGAGGTTGCTGATGCCGCATCAAAAGCACTCAAAGAGCTACTCAAAAACTTCAAGGACAAAGAGTTTAAACCAGTCCCTCAGCTAAAAACCAAGATGCATCACTATTTGACACAAGATGACAGGGCGATAAACTGGACAAAAGATACCAGCCAGACTATTATCAAAAAGATTCGATTGAGCGATAGTTTTCCCGGAGTTATGGATGAGTTTCTTGGCGTGGAGTGTTACATGTATGGGGCATGGCAAGAAGATAAACTTAAAGGCAATCCAAAAGAGATAATCGCTAAAAGAGATGGAGCTATTTGTATAGGCACTGTTGATGGAGCACTTTGGATAAGCCACCTTCAAGAAGTAGGGAAATTTAAACTTCCTGCTACCTATGTTTTAAAAGATAAAATCAAAGGCGTTAAAGAAGAAAGACTTCCTCTTATATTTGACATGAGCTATAAAACATTTTATGAAATTGGCTCACATAAAGATGGCGATGTGGCGTATCTGTGTTTTAACTTTCATAATGGTGCTATGGGTTCTGAGCAGTGCATCAGACTCAAGTATGCTTTTGAGCATCTAAAAGAGAGTGCTAAAGTAATTGTTCTTATAGGTTCAGAGGAATTTTTTAGCAATGGAATCCACCTGAATATACTTGAGGATTCTAAAAAGCAGGGGGAAGACGGCTGGAGTAATATCAATGCTATGAACGATTTGATAAAGTCTGTTTTATTTGCTGATGAAGTTATAACGGTTGCGTCATTGCATAAAAATGCTGGAGCCGGCGGAGTTTTTCTGGCTTTGGCAAGTGATTATGTCGTGGCATGTGAAAATAGTGTCTTAAATCCTCATTATAAAACCTTAGGACTTAGCGGAAGTGAATATCATACATATACACTGCCAAAGAGAGTAGGTGAGCAAAAAGCACAAGAGTTACTTTCGCACTGTTTGCCCATCAATGCAACACAGGCAAAAGAGATTGGTATGATAGATGAAGTTTTTGCAAAAAAAAATTATTTTGAGAATCTGAGAGATTTTACGAAAAAACTTATAAAAGAAGAAGATATCTATGATGACTTTATATATGAAAAACAAGATTATCTTAAAGAAAACGAAGAGTTTATCAATACATGTAAAGAGAATGAATTGAAAGTGATGTACCCAGAATTTTGGGATAAAGACAGCTCGTTTCATCACTTAAGACATGCCTTTGTTTATAAAACATGCCCAATTCAAACACCTCAAAGATTAAAGGAAATATAGATGCATGAGTACAGTATAGTGCAGTCGCTTTTAGATTCTTGTGATGAGAATGCTGTTAAAAATAACGCTACAAAAGTAACTAAAGTGGTGGTTAAAATAGGTGTCATGAGCGGAGTTGAGGCAGAGTTGTTAAAAACGGCATTTGATACTTTTAAAGAGGAAACTATTTGTGCAGAAGCGGAGTTTATTATAAATATCCAACAAGTGGTTATTAAGTGTCACAACTGTTCAAAAGAATCAACCCTTAAAAAGCTGGAATATTGTTGTCCAGAATGTCAAAGTACAGAACTTGATATTTTGGATGGAGAGGATATGTTTCTTATGAGTTTGGAGATGGAATAATCAGTAGATTTTATTGAGCAGTAATTGAACTGAGATTCTGTTATTAAACTCGTTTTTTGAAACTGTGTAACTGCATGTTATTTTTTTATCTTGAGGCATTTCAAAAACAGTTCTAAAAGCTACGAGTTCTATGGTTTTTCTCTCATGTGGAAATTGTCTGACTTCGATTCTGGAGTGAGATTTATCGGCTCCCATAAGTTTTATGCTTACAACTTCTGCGTCTTTGAGTAAAAATCTGGGGCGGTGGTTCGCTTCACCAAACGGCTCAAAACTCTCCAGAAGATTTAAAAGCTCCATATCTATATCATCGCTTGAAAGTATTCCCATGACAGTATCTTTAGGGATGAAATCATCAGGGTCAAGTTTAGAAGCCGTTTTGTTTATGGCAATTCTAAAAGCATCTATATCTTCTTCCAAAAGCCCTAAACCAGCCGCCATTTTATGCCCGCCAAATTTAGTTAACAAGTGTTCATTTTCTTTAATCAGCTCATAAATACTTACTTCACCGATACTTCTGGCACTTCCTTTTGCCACACCGTTTTCGCAGCTCAAAACTATGGCCGGTCTTGCAAACTTTTCTACAAGTCTAGCCGCGACAATCCCGACAACTCCCTCATGCCAGTTTTTCCCCCAGACAACGATGACATCATCTTCACCGCTGGCACTCTCCATCGCTTCTTGCGTACATTCAGCTTCTGTAGCTTTTCTAAGGTCGTTTAATTTACCAAGAAGTTCAAACTGTTTATAGGCTTTGGCTGTTGAGGTGGCGGTGAAAAACTCCAAAGCTATTGAAGCATCTTCAAGTCTTCCGGCAGAATTTATGCGCGGTGCAATCTGAAAGGCTATATCTTCAGAAGTTACCACAGACTTATTTAAAAAGTCCCTTATGATGACAGAAGAGGGTCTATTTGAATTCATGATAAGTTTTAAACCCTCTTTGACTAAAGTTCTATTGATATCTATAAGCGGCATGATGTCAGCGATGATTGCAATAGCCAAAATATCTAAAAACTGCTTCATGTCGATTGCAAGATTGAGCTCTTTTTTCACAAGTGCCAAAAGCAGCCAAGCTACCTGCGCTCCACATATCTCTTTAAAAGGATACTCACATGTAGAGAGTTTCGGGTCAACTATTGCAAAGGCTTCGGGCAGTATTTCCGATGGAGTGTGATGGTCTGTAATGATGAGTTCTATATTTCTTTCTTTGCAGATTTGTGCGGCTCCAACAGCGGCTATGCCATTGTCAACGGTTATCACTAAGTCCGCGTCAACTCTGTTTAAAACATTTGGAGAAACTCCATAGCCGTCAGTAAATCGGTTTGGGATTATTGCTTCAAGCGGGTAGGGAATCTGTCTGAAAAAATCAACCATGATGGCAGTGGAGCTTACACCATCCACATCATAATCACCGACTAAGGTTATTCTTTTGTTTTCTCTTATAGCTTGTGCGATTTTTTTGGCAGATTTTGTTGCATCTTGAAGTAGGGCGGGATTTGGGATTTGTGAGAGCTTTTTGTCTTCACTCTCAAACCTTTGAGAGAGGAGTTCAAAAATATCTGATTTATTTAAGAGAGGAGTCATTCACGACCCCTTTTTATTTTTAGACAAATCTACTCTTCTGAATTGAGACTAGCCTTAACAAATGCCAGTATTGAAGGATTTGGAGTTTGAAGTCTTGAAGTAAATTCCGGGTGAAACTGAACACCTAAAAACCATGGATGGTCTTTTATCTCAACAGTTTCTATCAAACCGTTTGATTCACCTGTTACTATCATGCCGGCACGTTCTAGCTGTTCACGATAAGCAGGATTTGCTTCGTAACGGTGGCGATGTCTTTCATGGATAGTTTTCGCACCACTGTATGCTTCTCTTAAAATAGAGCCTGCTTTTGTGTCACATGGGTATTCCCCAAGTCTCAGCGTTCCGCCCATTGGCGATTTGTGCGTTCTAAGTTGTGAATTTCCGGCTTGGTCTAAAAAGTTGTCGATTAAGTAAACCATCGGGTGTGGAGTTTCTTCATCAAACTCAACAGAGTTCGCACCCTCAAGTCCAAGTACGTTTCTGGCATACTCTACAAGAGTAAGCTGCATTCCAAGGCAGATTCCCAGATACGGGACTTTGTTTACGCGGGCATACTCAATAGCTTGGATTTTACCCTCTATTCCACGATTTCCAAATCCGCCGGCAACTAAAACACTGTCACAATCGCCCAGAAGTGCTTCGGCTCCTCTTTCTTCTATCTCTTCACTATCAACCCAGCAAATTTCAACTCTTGTATCAAGATGCGCGCCGCAGTGAATGAGAGACTCTGTTAAAGATTTGTAAGCTTCTTTGAGAGCAAGATATTTTCCAACAAAACCAACAACGGTACGGTTCTTAGGCTGAACTATCTTTTTAACTAAGCTGTCCCATTTTTCCATGTCCGGATTCAGTTCGCCAAGCTCTAGTTCCTTCGCAATAGGCTTTAAAATGTTTTGTCTTAAAAATGTAATAGGGATATCATAAATAGTTGCAGCATCAAGAGCTTCTATAACACTGTCTTGACTCACATCACAGCTCATGGCGAGTTTTTTCTTAAAAGTTTTTGGCAGAGCATTTTCACTTCTGGCGATAATCATCTGTGGAGTGATACCGATACGGCGAAGCTCTTGAACCGAGTGTTGAGTAGGTTTTGACTTGAGCTCACCGGCGGCTTTGATGTAAGGGATAAGTGTCACATGTATGAAAAATGTTCCGGCTACATCATCATCATGTTTCATTTGGCGAATAGCTTCCATAAAAGGAAGACCTTCGATATCTCCAACTGTCCCGCCAAGCTCTACAATAAGGATTTCATGACCCTCGCCTGCAAGTTTTATGCGGTTTACAATTTCTCCGACAATATGTGGAACAACCTGAATAGTTTGACCTAAGTAACCACCGCTTCTTTCTCTTTCAATTACACTTGAGTAGACTTGACCAGTTGTGAAGTTGCTGCACTTCAAGAATGAACTATCTAAAAATCTCTCATAGTTTCCAATATCAAGGTCAGTTTCAGCTCCATCTTTTGTAACAAAAACTTCACCATGTTCCAGCGGACTCATAGTTCCCGGGTCAACATTTATATAGGGGTCTATTTTTAACATGCCCACTTCTTTACCTGAGTGCTTAAGTAAAGTGCCGACACTAGCAGCTGTAATCCCTTTTCCAAGAGAACTTAAAACCCCACCCGTAACAAAAATGAATTTAGTCATGTATAAACCTCAAATATATTTAATAATTCGCGATTATATTGTAAAATCTCTTAAATTCTGTATAGCTTAAAGTTTTGTCTTGTACTAAAATAGGTATACTCTTGAAAATTATTTAAAGAAAGAATTTTATGGAACAAGCACTATTATTTATCATTATCGCCTTAGGTTTATCGACAGTTATAAACATCTTTTTGAAACGCTTGGCAATATCGCAAATCATAGGTTATATAGCTACCGGCACAATCATAGTTTATGCTTTTGATTTAAGGCACCTTGCAGGTTCAGAAGCTCTTAACGATATGGCTGAATTCGGTATAGTGTTTTTGATGTTTACCATCGGGCTGGAGATTTCATTGGCAAAAATGAACTCTATGAAAAATATTATTTTTGTAAACGGAATCTTGCAGGTCGGCTTGAGTGCTACTGCTTTTTATCTGATAGCCCATTACTTTTTTGAATTGGCACCGATACCTTCGCTTATAATTGCGCTTGCTTTTTCTCTCTCATCAACTGCAATAGTTTTGAGCTACTTAAAAAGTTCCAAAGAGATACACGCACCTTATGGGCAAAGGTCTACAGGCATATTGATTTTTCAGGATATCGCAGTTATCCCAATCTTGATTTTGATAGGTATTATGACAAATGAAGGCACCGAGAGTGTGGGTACAATACTTTATCATACCCTGGTCAGTGCAGTTATCGTTATAGCTCTTTTATTTGTTGTCGGAAAAAGGGTTATAACTTGGCTGTTGCACTTTTCGGCATCATCTGAGCTTGATGAATTGTTTATGGGTTCAGTTTTATTTGTTGTTGTTGCGGCATCACTCTTGGCTCATTACATGGGGTTTACTTATTCTCTTGGAGCATTTGTCGCCGGTATGATTATCGCTGAGACAAAGTACCATCATAAGGTAGAGTCAGACATCGCGCCGTTTAAAGACATACTTATGGGAACCTTCTTTGTCGTTATAGGGATGAAGATAAATCTTGAGATGTTTGGAGATAACATAGGGCTGATAGTGACTGTATTTTTGCTTACATTGATTTTAAAAACGCTTATAACGTCAGTCGCGGTAAAGCTTTCATCAACAATTCCTGACTCTTTAAAAACAGGTTTAGCCCTTTCTCAGGTCGGAGAGTTTGCCTTTGTAATCTTTGCCCTTGCAAGCATGAGTGGTTTAATAGACAATAACCTGTCCCAACTGCTAGTACTTATTGTGATTTTTTCTATGGTTGTTGCACCGTTTCTTATCCCCAAAACAAATAAAATTATCGACTTTTTTATCAAAGACAAAAACACAATCCCAGAAGTTGTGGATATGGGCAAAAGAAAAGACCATGTTGTTGTCTGCGGATACAGTGTTGTTGGAAAATTTGTAGAACAAAATCTGGAACATTATGGAGTTGATTATATTATTATTGACAATAATCCAAAACATGTGCAAGAAGCCTTAAATAATGGCTTAGAAGCTTATTTGGGAGATATGTCAAAGCGTTCAATTGTTGAAGCCTTACATGTAGAAAATGCAGCGGCAGTTATTGTAACCCTTGACAACATTGATAAGAAACGCTCGATTTGTGAAGCGATACTAGAACAAACTAAAGATGTAAACTTGGTTGTTAAAGTTGTATCAGCGCAGGAGAGAGAAAAACTAAAAGATTTGGCTATTAATGTAATCGTAGACGGCAAGCTTGAAGTCGCTCGTGTTTTGGTTGAGCGAATGATGACCTGCCAGGTAAAATACAGTTAAAATCTCATAAAACGAGTTTTATGTAGCTTTAGGGGGTTGTAGGGACATCTGTCCCTGCCGTTATAATGGGCTTCGCTCATTATGGTGTGTAACAATAGCTAAAAAATAATACCTGTACCGTGTTTGTTTATCGAGTGGCAGCCACTGCTGTTGATATATTTATTTTCTTTATTCATCTTAAAAAACTCTGTATTATTAATAATTACTATTGAAGAGTTTTGTTGAGAAACTATAGAATAGCTGTTAGCAGTCATTTTACACAGTAATTGACTGTCCTTCGAGGCATTATAAAAATCAATATTTGATTCACTCGCAAAGAGTGAAAGAGCAAGTAAGAGCAGGGCTGTAAAATACTTCATAGCTTAGTTTCCTCTTGAGCCTGGTTTGATAGCTTCACTCCCGTTTTTGCATAAAGGGCAAACTTCCGGTGCATACATCTCAAAGGTAAAATCTTCTAAAGCAAAAAATGGGATATCTTGAGGAAGTTTACAATTAAGTTTCGTCTGAACATCACTATTTTCACGTCTGCAAAAACCACGATTTGCCAAAGCTGCAACACCGACTATCTCACCGCCAAGACTTCTTACAACTGCTGCCGCTTCCATAGCGGAACCGCCTGTTGTAATGATGTCCTCGCACATGAGCACTCGTTCACCTTTGCTTACTTCAAAACCGCGACGGATGTTCATCACTCCATCAACTCTCTCAGCAAAGATGTAGCGTACATCAAGGGCCTGAGCAAGAGCAAAACCTGCTATAAGTCCACCAAGTGCCGGAGCGCAAACAGTGTCCACTCTCAGCCCGCTTTCTTTAATCTGTTTAGCCAATGCATCAGCAAGTAACTTTGCAGTTTTTGGGTCTTCCAACACTTTTGCAGATTGCAGATAGTATTGTGAATGATTTCCGCTGCTTAGTTTAAAATGTCCCTCTAAAAGAGCATCTGCATCCATGTATATTTTTTTTACATCCATTAAAATTCCTAAGCGTATAGTATCTTTAAGAGCACCAAGGGTGCGAGAGCTCTCCGCTGAGGAGAACCCAGTGTTAACGTAGTCAAAGGAATTACTTCCTTTGGCGTTTTAAACTTTTAATATTTCAACTTCTTTATCTTTTAAAATCTGTTCAATATTTGCTGAGTGTTTATCAGTAGTTTTTTGAATTGTATCTTGAGCTACTTTTGATTCGTCTACGGTTATAAGTTTGTCTTTTTCAAGTTTTTTTATTTTGTCGTTTGCATTTTTTCTATCATTTCTGATGGAGATTTTTGCATTTTCACCCATCCCTTTCATCTGCTTCACAGACTCTTTTCTTTGTTCAACTGTCATAGCCGGAAAAAATAGTTTGATTTGAACACCGTCATTGTTTGGATTTGCACCAACATTTGCTTTTGAAATGGCACTTTCAATAGTTGCTAAAAGATTTTTTTCCCAAGGGTTTATAACAATCGTTGTAGCATCAGTTGCGATAACTGAACCAACTTGATCTATAGCGGTCATAGTTCCATAGTAGTCGATTCTTACATTATCTAAAACAGAAGTAGTAACTTTACCTGTTCGAAGTGTTTTAAAATCTCTTAGCATGTGATCCGTGCTTGATTTCATCTTTGTTTCGCATTCGCTATATATCTCATTTAGCATGTTTAGTTTCCTTGTATGTTAAAAATAATGGTGTTATTGTAGCAAGAAATATTTTAAGAGGGAGTAAAAAGTTAAAAAGTCCATATAAAAGGAAAACTATGCATTTGCCTCACAGAGGCAAGCTTTAGTAGCCTAAGCGGCTAGCGGAGCGAAATAAGCTTTGCTCATTTAAGATACTATTTTGTAGAGTTTGTATCCATTAAAGGTGCTGCTATT
>ERZ891376.33-NODE-33-length-33513-cov-8.008548_pt1 | contig 33513 bp, 28 predicted proteins | sample MGYA00520906_ERZ891376 | MGnify/ENA primary metagenome ERZ891376 (study PRJEB32303, sample SAMEA104408695) | aquatic metagenome | biome: Brackish water; feature: Chemocline; material: water | place: Baltic Sea | collected 2014-10-18T08:59:00 | depth 139 m ...
TATGGATCTGGGAAGTGCTACCGCTTTTGCCGTTGATCTGGGCTTTCAGGCGACGCTCTCCAAAAGACACTGGCTTGGTGTGGTTGTCCACAATATCAATCGTCCCATGATTGGTTCGGGAAGCGCAGGCTTTAATCTCCATCGTGACGTTCAGGCTGGTTTTTCCTATGCACCCACCCAGCAGGTTGTCACCAGCTTTATGTTGGTGAGTAGCCCCGGTTTTGATACTGAATTGCATGCTGGTCTGGAGTATGGTCTTAACACCTTTTTCACATTACGTGCCGGGATTCAATCACAACCCAACCGTTTTGGGACTGGTTTCAGTTTCAAAGCCAGAGGGATTGCTTTAGACTATGCCCTGTTAACCCATCCAGTTCTTCCTGCGACCCATCAATTATCGCTGGCCTATGACTTTGTTGATCCTTTCTAGGCTATCCAATGAGTAGACAAATGACAGAGATATTCAATAAAATGGGACGAGTTATAACGCTTAGCGTTTTTTCGCTAGGAGTAGCATTCGCAAACCCTGTGGATATCAATAACGCATCACTTCTAGAGCTTCAGGATCTGCCGCTCACAGAGGGACAGGTCAGGGCTGTCTATGAATTTGTCCAATATCATGGCCCCCTTGAAAGTATCTACGAGCTGGTAAATGTTGCCGAGCTGAAACATAGTGATATAGAAGCATTAAAGCCACTCCTCGTGCTAAAACCAGATGAAAACGCTGCAACTAATACACGTCTTCAAGATCAATACAGGAAAGTGGAGGATTGGACATCCACTGAGGGTGCCAGTGAGGGATTGATGGAGCTTTGGCTGGAACGTCTGGCAGAACCCATCAACGTGAATACAGCCTCCTATGATGACCTGGTTTCTTTTCAGAATGTGAGTCAGATAGATGCAGTTGCCGTGCTAAAACTACGTGCTGAAGTTGACTCCATTGGATCTGCAAGATGGCTCAGAAATGCCGTAGGTCTCTCATACTACGGATATCGAAATTTGCGGGAATTCGTGACCTACAATGAGCCAGAGCGTGGGGAAATGCATGTCTGGTACAATATGGTCATGAAAACCATCCCCTCAACAAATTCCACTGAAGAGGAGTCTGGTCAGCTCTTTCTTAAGAAAGGACCGCCGGATATCCTCCACAAATTGTCTTTTAGTAACAGCAGGCATTGGAAGGCTGGCATATCTTACAATCGTCATCTCGGTGAATCTCACCGCTACTTTGATGATGGTGATATTCCAGAAGTGAAGCTCTCCTTTACTGTTTCAGATTACAATTTAGGACCTCTTCATCTGGATCGTCTGGTACTGGGAAACTTTTCTGCCACTATCGCCCAGGGGCTGGTCATGCAATCCACTGATTTTCGATCACCTCGCTATTCCGGCTATGGGTGGAATAAACGTGTCAATGGTATCTTTTCTGACCTCTCCAGGACTCAACAATACGCACTGAGGGGCGCCGGTATTCAGGGTTCCATATTCAATAAGATCAAGCTCATGGCATTTGCATCCAAAAATGACAGGGATGCAATACTCAATCCAGATGGAGAATCTTTCACATCCCTGATCACCATGTATCCACGGGATGACTATGGATATTTTGTACAAGACACTCTGGGTATGCTCAATGCAGTTGAGGAAGTGACCTATGGCGGCAACATTCGGTATGAATTCACCCCAGGAACCTTTGTGGGGTTTTCCAGCTATGAAAGTCTCTATGACAAGGAATTGCGACCAGATCCACTCCTCACGCTCATACTTCCTGCCAACACGGGACTGTTTCTGAATTCCTCTGGGAATGGTGCTGATACAGAAGTGGCGGCCATGCATGCCTCTTCAGCAGCATCTTCATTATGGGATGCAGCCAAATCCAATCGGCGGGTACAAGGACTTGAGTTCAGCACGGTTATCAGCAATCTGGCGCTGCAGCTTGAATGGGCTGTCCTGGATAAGGATAGTGAGATATTATCGGTTAAAAACGACCCCAGAGCACTGGTGGCCAACGCATATCTCCAATTTGATAATTTTAATTTCATGGTTCTCTATCGGGACTATGATTTGGGGTTTGATAATCCCTATCAACGCAGTTTTTCAAACTACCAGCGCTACAAAAGCAGTATTCTGGAAGATTACTATTACCTGAAGAATCCTGCTTTTGCCTACCTATACAATGGGGCATCCCAACCTCAGGCGGAGCGGGGTGTTTATGTCAGTAGCCGTTATCAGATGCATCGTGCCTGGCTGTTGACAACAAATTTCGATACCTGGACTCGGGTAGCTGATGCATCCAGATATTTCCGTACTGTGGCGACGCTTGAATATCGGCCTACCTTTAATTATCGGTTCCGGGTACGGCAAAAATGGCAAGCCCGTGGAAGATTCAATATCTTTGCACCAACCGGTTATGAAAACCGGGAAACTATCCTGACCGCCAGAATGAGACTTTCAGGCTTTGATCAGTTGGAGGTCATATACGCCAACTCTGGGACTCAGTTTGATCCTCGTCGGCGATTAACCATTGATCTGGCCACTGGCGCAAATAATAACTCTGCTGTGGGACAGGCATATAGTCCTGGAAATGCCCTGGGCTTCACGGTGACTCACAATTTCACGGAAAGTTTCAAGCTCATTGGACATGTCGCCTACTACAAAGGCTTTTTCTGGAGTTTCGAGGATACGGATTTCCAGGTATTTGATTCACCCAATGGCGCAATACGCTGGTATCTCACCGCCTTCTCCCGTCTGGGAAATCACTGGGCAGTCAGAGCCAAGCTCACCTGGGACGAAGGATCTGCACTTTCCAATTATGCCTTTGGCGCACCTTCCGCGTCAACCAGGTCACCTCAGACAGGAATAAATTTTTATACAGAGGCTACTGATTTCCGGATTCAATTGGATTATGCCTTCTAGGTAGTGACTATGATAAAGATACTTAAAATGAATGATAAGAAGACCTCTATGGATGCTATGAGACCAACCCGAATTTTCAGCATGGCTATGCTGCTATTATTAAGCTCCACGCTTTTTGCCCAGAGCTATTTTAATCCACTCCTGATGAATCAATTGGGATTGTCCCATAGTCGAGATGTGGCCTTATCAGGCGCAAATGCCTCAGATTATAGTTCGGCCATGAGTACTTTCAGCAATCCTGCCAATCAGGCGGGGTTTATCGGTCTCAAGTTGAGTGGTTCCTTTGGTGCGATTACTACCAATGAAAACCGATCCTTTCCTGCCATCGATCAATTTGGGGATGTGGTCACCAATAACATCTATGTGGTCTCCAAGGGAATGCAAAACACCTTTTCCGGGGGTGCAACATGGGGTAGGGGGCTGTTGTCGCTATCCCTGGCCTCTACACCCTTCCTGACCCCTGCATTTGCGTTTAAAGAGGAGATCAGAGGCAGCCTTTACTCACCAAATATCAATAGAGATCCTCTCATCGGATACCATCACCTGAATCAAGCTGGTATAATACAGGCCAGTGGCGCCAGTATTGGGACGGCTTTCGGGTCCTGGTCTGTTGGTCTTGGAATGCGTTTGCTCCACGGGGTCGATCTGGAAAATGAGTGGGGCATATCAGTTTTGGATAGTGCAGATGTTTCTGCCCTGGCAGCTGGTTCAAACCTTCTAAAAGCCGAGAGCTGGGAGTTGGACAACACACCGCTCATCGTCAATATGGGACTCATCAAAGATTTTGGATTGCACTGGAGAATTAGTGCGAGTTATCAGACGGCATATTCTATTGAGTCCACACGTCAGGGCGCCATACCCATGTACGATCTCACACTGGGCTTGCCAATTGTGGAATGGTCTTCCGATTCCATTGGTTCCACTGTCAATATTCCGGCTCGCATGGAGCTCGGGTTGAGGATGAAACCTTCCAACAGCTTGCCAACATCGGTTTATTTGTCCCTGGCCTATCAGGACTGGACCCAATACGAAGTAAGCTATGGTGATTCGCTCATGGATGCTGATTCCCCATTTGATTATCCCATGCAGGAAGCCTTCACTTTAAGCGGTGGTATCGAACATTGGGTGAATGAAAATGTACCCTTTAGAGCTGGTTTTACCTGGGCAGAATCACCTCTTGATAGTGATCTCTCTCAGGCAGTTCTCAGCGGTGGTTCAGGGTGGAAAAGTGGACCCCTTCAATTCGATGTGGCAGTGCAACTCTCATCGGTAGGATATAAGTATTATGATATCTTTGTTCCCGTAGGCATGTCAGCTAACTCCTATGAGAATGTCCGCGAATCCAAAACTAATTATTCAATATCAGTGAGTTATAGCCTGTGAAACGGCTTCCTATACTGGGTCTCTTGATTGTCGCATTGATGCTGGTGCTTGTGCAACCAGATATTGTGGATGCCCAGACATCAACTTTCAATAAAAAGTTCGATTCTCCAGAATACCTGAAAATTCACCTGCTCTTCACCAATGATCTGCACGGGGGGATCGCTCCTTCCAAAGCCTGGTTCATGAATCCCGAATTCCCACCTGATCTTGGTGGCGGTGCTTCCATGTTCACTTATGTAAAAGAGATTCGCGAGCAGGCAGCCACAGAAGGTTCAGAAGTCCTGCTCTTGGATGGCGGTAACATATTCCAGGGAACGCCCCTGGGTATGGCTGATTCAGGTCGTGCCATGATTGACTGGATGAATGAGATGGCGTATGATGCTTCTGTGGTTGGGTTGCAGGAATTCATGTTTGGAATTGATAATATTGCTGCCCTGGACAAGCAGGCTCAATTTCCTTTCCTGGGTGCCAATCTGAGCAGTGCTCATTATTCACCACAGGCCCATCTCATCAAATCATTTCAAGGTGTCAAACTGGGGATATTCGGCTTATCCACTTCCAATACACCGAGAAAGTTGTTACCAGAGCAAACAAAAGGTGTTGAATTTTCAAGAGAAATTCCATCTGCCAAAGCACAGGTTAAAGCGCTCAAAGATCAGGGAGCCAACTGTATAATCGGTTTATCTCATCTCGGTGTACCCTATCAGCGTGAAGATGAATTTGCTGAATTTGTTGATACCTATGAAGACGAGAGTGATTTCAGTGACAGAGTCATTACAAATCTTGAATTGGGACACGTGGTAAAAGGAATCGATCTTATTGTTTCTGGTGGCACCAATGCCGGCTACAACACCCCCTGGGAGGATCCCCAGACCCATACTATCATTGTGCAGGGTTATGGGGGAGCCAGTAATATTGGACACATCGTACTTTATGTTCATCGCAAGACAGGCACATTGGCCGGCTATAAGAACCCATTTTCCAGAGGCGTGCTGTTTACGCTGAGCACTGATGATATTCGCCCAGACCAGACCATGGCAAAACATCTCACTGATCTGGAAAAGAAACGCAGCTTTGTAGGGAAACGCGATTTTAGCAAGGCCAAGAATAGCCCTGATGCAGGCGAATCCATAAAACTTGAGCGATGGAAATTTGATGTACCCGACTTCAATCGGGATAATTATCTCGATGTAGCCACCTGGAATATGGAATGGTTCCCAAAATCAAAAGATAGTACGATTACTGCGGTTGCAGAGCTTATGCAAAAAGTTAATGCAGACGTCTACGCCGTCCAGGAAATTGGAAGTCTTGAGCAATTCGCAGCCATGATGGATCTTTTACCGGCCTATGATTATCAGGTCACCAGACAATCAAGTTTCTTTGACCAGGCTGTGATTTACAAAAAAAGTGTGCTGGCCTATGTAGGTCGGGAAGAACCCTTTGCTCACGCCGATTATAATTTTGCCGGTCGTCCTCCCTTGCGCGTTGATTTTGTATGGACTGTGGATGGCAAAAACGAGCCTGTATCAATTATCGATTTGCACTTGAAGTGTTGTGGCAACGGTCTTGAACGTCGCAAAAAATCAGTGGCGGAACTGCATGAATATTTGAGTCTTGGTATGGAAATGGGTGAGGAAAATATCATCGTCCTGGGAGACTGGAATGACCAGATCGATGATGTAGGTGTTGTCCAGAGCTTTACAGCATTTCTTGATGATCGGAAAAATTTCAGATTTGCCACAGATCGTATTGCCGGGGATGTGGAACAGGCATCTTATCCAAGTTGGCCCAGTTTTCTTGACCATATTTTGATCGGGAAGGGCTTTTTTGATGAATTTGAAAATAACAGTACCATACAAACTTTACCCGTAGCTGACTGGTTAGGTAGCTGGGAAGAGTATGAGCTGCTCATATCAGATCACCGTCCTGTTCTGATGCAGCTCAATATGTCACACTGACCTGCAGATTGATGATTCAAAAATCCTTCACCCGTCATTGCGGGTACAGCGAAGCAATCTCAAGTCCGAGATCGCCGCAGTCGCAAGCTCCTTCGCGAAGACTATTCTTCTTTCATTTTGTTCCAATCATCTTGCTCTTATTATTCAGCTGTGCGGAACCAGTTGATTCAGATTTGCCCACAGGACCACAGGTTCCTTCAATTGATAGCGATGCAAGCATTAGCATCGTCACCTGGAACATTGAAAATTTCCCGCAACAGGGGAAACGTACCACAGATAGAGTTGAATTAATTATGGATTCACTGAATGCTGATTTTTACTGCTTACAGGAGATTCAAGATAAGGGCGCTCTCGAGGATATCGTTGATCAGCTTGATCAATACTCTGTGATTATTTCTGATGAAACCTCCTTTATGCATCTGGCTATCGTTTATAAGCAAGACTCCTTTCTACCCATATACACAGAGAGTTTATTTGCCAGTAATGATTACAATTTTGCAAGTCGTCCCCCTCTTTTGGTGACCTTTCTCTATGAACATGAGGGTAAAGAGCAGACGCTCAATCTCATTGATGTTCACATGAAATGTTGCAACGATGGTGTGGAACGCCGCCACCAGGCTTCCATTTTGCTCAATGATTACCTCAGCAATAAAATGGCCTGGGGCGACAGCAATTTTGTGATTCCAGGTGATTGGAATGATGATATCTATGACGCAGATGATTCAGGTCAATACAGCTTTGAGGCTTTTTTGAACAATGGTGATAGTTTTCGCTTTGTTACAGATAGCCTCGCAGCCACGGGAGCTTCACGGGATGCTTCCTATCCTAGCTATGGCAGCTTTATAGACAATATCTTGATCAGTCGTTCACTGTTTGATGAGGAACGGCATTCCAGCACATCCACAATTCGATTGGATGAGGTGTTTGGCGATTATAGTTCAGTTGTATCTGATCATCGACCTGTGGTTTGGTCCTTTAAACCCCAATAAAACAAAATAATTAGCTCATCTGCCTTCCTGCCAAGCCGAAGTTCCTAAACGTAGGCTGGAGGTTCTCGAAGACTTATTCATCATCCCGACATAAGAAGATAATTAAACCTGTTTGATCTCGCTTTGCTGGATTGAAAACAGGTTTAGATGGCTTCGCTGTGGGCAAAGCCCTTAATCATCAAAGTTTGGATGAATAGGAAATTCAATCACAAAATGTGCACCGGGGACATCCTTCAGTTTGACGCTTCCCATAAGCTGATGCTCAGACAATATTTTAAGTAAATATAAACCCAGAGAATGAATTGAATCCCAGACGACGGGTTTTTGAAGACCAATCCCATTGTCGATGACTTCAAGTCGCATACAATCATCTTCAATTTCAGAGAATTGGATGATGATGAGTTTATCCTGTTTAGCTGCATCGGGGAAGGCATACTTCAAAGCGTTGGTGACCATTTCATTTATCATCAAGCCGCAGGGCACAGCAATATCCACAGACAAGTTAATTTCTGGTATGTTTGTTTTGATCTGAATGGGAACTGCATGACGTCCAAAAGCTGCATGTAGTGTATCGGTTAGATCCTGTATGTAGCTGGATATATCAACATTATCAAATTCTGGTGATCTATAGAGTGCATCGTGGACCAAAGCCATTGAGTTGACTCGATTTTTTATATCATCAAGCGTCTCAAGTGTTTTCTTATTTTGAGTCCCGGCTTTTTGTAAACCAAGCAAACTGGCCACAAGTTGTAAATTGTTTTTGACACGATGATGTACTTCTTTAAGGAGCAGGTCCTTTTCAACAATTGATTTTTCCAGAAGATTTCTTTGGCGAACAATCTCAGTTACATCTTCCAGAGATACCATGACCTGATTTGTCATCCCCACGATGTTTTTGAGGGGGTAAAGGAGCATTTGAACCACTTTTATACTCCCATCTTCTGCCATGAATTTGACTTCAGGAATCTCGATGATGTTTCCCTGGACAGCTTTTCTGAAACTTTTCCCCAGAGACAACTGGTTTGCCAGTTCGTCCTCTTCAACATGATAATCCCTGATAATTGCTTCTGGACTTTCAGCACCCCAAAGTTCTACCCAACCCGAATTGAGATGGGTAATATTTCCCTCAGAATTGTGGATAGCCATGGGGATAGGAGATTGGGCAATCACCGCACGAAAATAATTTGCCCTTTCGCTGGCCTTCACATGGGCTTTGCGGCGAGATTCTATTTGGGCATTGAGTTGAATATTATGTTTTTCAAGTTCCACCCCACGTTTAATGAGAAACTTTGTTCTAAGTCGAAATGACAGGATGCCAACAAAAGTGAGAAAGAGAAACCAGATTAATATAAACCACCATGTCTCATAGAATTTAGGATACATAATCAATTCAAGCGCAGGACCATCATTATTCCAGACCTGGTCATTATTACTACCCTTGAGATGAAAAGTATACTTCCCTGGGGGCAGGTTGGAAAAAGTCACCTCTCTTTGAGTACCAAGTTGCCGCCACTGATCGTCAAAACCTTCCATGAAATATGCATAATTATTGCTGCTTGGATGGTAATAGTCCAGGCTGGCAAAGCTCAGGCTGAAAAACAAATCTTCAGGATAAAACTCCAACAGGGGTGTGGTAGTGATGGATTTTTCTAATACGATTCTATCATTAAACTTTTGATTGATACCGATGGATGTATTCATGATAGATAAATCTGTGAATTTGACAGGTGGAATATGGCGGTTGTCCTGAATCTGATCTGGATGGAAATACGTAATTCCTTTGACACCACCAAAATATAGCCACCCATTGTCAAGTTGGCACCCTGCAGGGTTAAACTCTTTGCTTAATACACCATCTGCGACGCCATATGATTTAAGTATTTTTTTCTTGGGATGATATTGTGCCAGACCATTATTGGTACTCATCCACAACCAACCATGGGTGTCCTGGAAAATGCTGTAAACTGCACTACTTGGTAATCCATCTTCAGTAGAAAAATTCTCAAAAGTACTATTGCGTGGATTAAATCGGCTAATCCCACCACCATAGGTCCCCAACCATATATATCCGTCCTCATCCTCAAAGAAACACATCACATCATTATTTGGCAAAGCAGAGGGGTCACCTGGAGAGGCCTTAAATTGTTTTAGTGTCTGGGTGTTACGATCAAATCCGATCAACCCTTCGTTTTCAGCACCAATCCATAACCTTCCTCGAGAATCCTCGAACATGATGTAATATGAAATATTACCAAGATTTATCTCATCAATTCCAGGGGTTCGGAAGGTTTCAAATTTCATGGTTTTAGGATCAAGCCGGAAAAGACCTTAATTCCAGCTACCCAACCAGATATTGCCCTCCTGATCTTCAAGCATGGACAGCAGATACTCACTTTGGAGAGCTTCAGGATTATCTAAATCAGGGGTAATATGTGTAAAGGCATGGGAATTGTTTCTCAGGAGATCTAGACTTCTACTTGAGCTGATGACCCAAAGATTGTCATGTTTATCTACCAGGATATCCTGAATTCCATTGTCACTCAAACTTCCTGGGTCATCAGGGTCGTGTTGATACTTTTTAAATGTATTTGTTCTGGTGTTATAGTAGGTGAGACCAGTTGACCAGGTCGCTATCCAGAGGTTCCCTTTGCTGTCGTTGGCAATCTGAAGTATGCGATTATCATGCAATCCCTCAGGATTCAGAGGATCGTAACTTAAGGCGTAGAATTTTTTTCTATTGCGGATATATTTGCCAACACCACCAACAGATGTCCCTACCCAGACGATATCTCCATCATCGTAGAATGATTGGATTGCATCATCATTTAAGGCTGTTACATCATAGACCTTTTTGCCGATCCTCTCTATGAGTTTGCCCTTTAAATCCAGGATCAGAATTCCTTTAGAATCAGTGCCAACCCAGATGCGATCAGCTCCAATCTGCACCATACGGCTTACACTGGTTTCTGGATAGTCAGGATTGATGGTAGAAGTATACCCATGATGAATGAAACCATCGGTTTCGGGATCATAGCAATCCAGACCACCCCAGGTTGTTCCAATCCAAATCCGATAATTTTCGCCATCAGAGGTTTCATAGATATAATTTACATTGTCGTCAAAAAGAGATGCTGGATCATCCGCATTATAGCGGTAGGTCCGCATGGCGTATGTGTTCAAGTCCAGGACGTTCAGTCCATTCATAGTTGAAATCCAGAGTTGATTATCATGGTCCTGAAAAAGACCATAAACAACACGATCTGCTAGTGTATCCTCATTTGTGATAAGGGTCTCTACTGGTGTGGACATTCCTGTTTCCGGGTTGAATCGAACCACACCTCCCCCAGAAGTCCCGATCCAGATATACCCTTCATGATCTTCCTGTAATCCCCAAATCGTTCCTTCGCCGAGGGAAAGGCTATCCTGTGGATCATGGGGGTAGTGGATAAATGATTCAGTGTCATCAATGTACTTATTTAAACCTGAAACATAGGTGCCTATCCACAAATTTCCTTTGCTATCCAGGAGGCTTGAATAGATAGAATTTGAATTGATGGATGAGGAATCCATGGGGTCGTGGCGAAATTGCTTGAATGTGACACCATCATAGCGGTTTAAACCGTCTTCGGTACCAAACCACATAAAACCATTTTTATCCTGTGCAATCGTCATCACACTATTTTGAGAGAGACCATGATTAATATCAATGGTTTCAAATTGATAGGAATGATGGTCATTTGCCATTGTAAGGCTGGTCAGGAGTAGCAGCGTGAGGATTACATGAAGCATTTTATTCATAAGTTTTTCCTGATGGTTCCTTCGTTCAAGGCACCAAATGATTTTCATATAAAAAATCAAATGCTCCTATGTAATAGCAAGTGTAGAAATATAGTGTTATTTCCAAGACCTACAAAGAGTAGATACAGTATTTAGCAGGTTTTGAGTTGTTCTTTAGGAACGAATTTTGGGCTTGAGCGCGGGTCTCTGAATGAGCTTTTTATGTCTCTGGGGGCGGATACTATTGTTGACCGGGAAAAAATACATCCCAGTTTTTGAGCGTATCTTCCGATGCCTCCTGACTGGCTTCCTTTTTATTGCGTCCCTCACCAAAACCAACTACCGTACCATCTATGGACACCTGAATCATATATATAGGATCATGATCTGGACCAGTTGTCTTGGTGACTTCAAAAGCAGGATTTCCCATTTTCAAGCGTTGGCATTTTTCAGCGAGTTGGCCTTTGTAGTTGAATGACTGTAATTCAGAAGCATAATCAGCTTTGCCTGCAATAACGTGTTTTTTAACCCAGCTTAAAGCTGACTCATAACCTCCATCCAGGTAAATAGCAGCAATGAGTGATTCAATGACATCAGCCATAATGGAGTCATTGTCGCGTTGTCCACTCCGGCGGCTGGAGTCACTGAGAAGAATCCATTTCCCCAGATCAAGCCTCAGGGCGCATTCCGAGAGATAATTCCCATTCACCAGGATAGTACGGTATTTGGTAAGTGTTCCCTCATTCAGATGAAGATGGGTTTTGAAAAGATAATCTGATACAACCAGCTGTAGAACAGCATCTCCAAGAAACTCAAGACGCTCATAGGAGTAGCGAATATTGTTCTGACTGGCAAAGGAGCTGTGGGTGAGAGCACGTTCCAACAAATGAGGTTTACTGAATGAATAGCCCAGTGTATTTTCAATTGCAGAAAGATTTTTTGCAAAATGGTCTGAGACCCCTGGTGTCGAATCTTTCTTCCTGAAGAGTTTCCCCAAAATCCTCATACGCGTAAGATCAGACCTTATATTCCTTCACTGCCAGCACAGCATTGTGACCACCAAAGCCAAATGAATTACTAATTCCTGCTTTGACTTCCCGCTGAATTGATACACGAGGTGTATAGTCCAGATCACATTCATCACAGGGATTCTCGTGGTGAATGGTAGGGGCAATTGTATTGGTCATTACTGTCTTTACCAGGGCAGCCAGTTCAATTCCACCTGATGCACCGAGCAGATGACCGGTCATGGATTTTGTTGAACTCACGGAAAGTTTATAGGCATGGTCACCAAAGACATTTTTAATGGCGATAGACTCGTTTTTGTCATTGGCGGGTGTGGACGTACCGTGGGCATTGATATAGTCAATATCTGTAGGATTTAAATCGCCATCTGACAGGGCCATTTTCATTGCACGATTGGCACCCTCACCACCACTGGCAGGGCTGGTGATATGGTAGGCATCAGCTGTCATTCCAAAGCCAGAAAGCTCTGCAAGAATAGTGGCCCCGCGAGCTTGAGCATGTTCCAGACTCTCCAGAACAAAAACACCAGCTCCCTCTCCCATGACAAAGCCATCACGAGCCTTATCAAATGGTCGGCTAGCTGAATCTGGATCTGGATTGAATGAAAGCGCCTTCATATTGGCAAATCCGGCAAAGCCCATATGGGTCAATGCAGCATCTGCTCCACCACAAACCATGACATCGGCATCACCATAGCGAATGGCCCGCAATCCAAGACCAACTGCATGTGCAGCTGTTGCACAGGCTGAGTTTACGGAGAAGTTAGGGCCTTTGAGCCCCCAGATTATGGAAACATAACCTGCTGCAATATCTGGAATCATCATGGGAATAAAAAATGGGCTGACCCGTCGGTGACCTCTTTTGATAAGCATGGCGTGTTGTTCTTCAAAGGTATAGAGTCCGCCAACTCCACTTCCGATGATGACTCCCATGCGAGTGGGGTCTTCATTTGCAGTATCCAGACCGCTTTGCTCAATGGCAGCCTTGGCGGAGTGAACGGAATACCGAGTAAAAGGGTCCATGCGACGTGCTTCTTTAAAATCAACCACATCATCAATGTGAATTTCATCTTTGGCAGTGGCAGCTACAGTGGCATTGAAGCCTTCCTCAACCAACCAATCCTGGGTGGTTACGCCATTGGTTCCGGCCACCAGATTGTTCCAGAATTTATCAATTTCATTCCCCAGCGGCGAAACGACCCCCATCCCGGTAATTACAACGCGCTTTTTCATGGTACTCCTTTATAAAAAAACTGGATTCACCGTAAAGCCAGGTATCAACCCCAGACCCATCAGTGAACCCAGTTTTATTTCAGAATGTTTTGACTAAAGCTTATCCAAGCTTACTGTCTACGTACTGAACGGCCTTCCCAACAGTTGTGATGGTTTCAGCATCTTCATCGGGAATTTCAATATCGAAGACTTCTTCAAACTGCATAATGAGTTCAACAGTATCAAGTGAGTCAGCACCTAGATCATCAATAAATGAAGCATCTTCAGTGATTTTTGCAGCATCAACACCTAATTTTTCGACGATAACATCACGTACTTTTTCAAAGGTTGACATATTATTCTTTCCTCCTAACGTTCAATTCTATCCTTGCATGACCAGGCCGCCGTCAACATTGAAGACCTGACCTGTGATATATCCAGCTTGCTGGGACCCCAGAAAAGCTACCAGATTGGCAACATCCTGCGGTTCTCCAATACGACCCAAAGGGATCTGTGCAAACAGTTTTTCCTTGGCTTCATCTGTGATCGCGTCTGTCATATCGGTGGCAATATAACCAGGTGCAACGGCATTCACAGTGATTCCTCTTGACCCAACTTCCTTCGCCAGAGACTTGGTAAACCCAATAATACCAGCCTTCGAGGCAGCATAATTGGCTTGTCCTGCATTTCCCATTTGTCCAACAACGGAAGTAATATTAATAATGCGACCCCCTCGCAATTTCAAAAAATTTCTTAACAAAGACTGAGACATATTGAAGACACTTTTAAGATTAATATTCATGATATCATCCCATTGATCTTCTTTCATACGCATCATGAGATTGTCTCTGGTGACTCCGGCATTGTTAACCAACACATCCACCTGGCCAAAAGTTTCCAGGGCAGCTGCACTCAAGGCTTTACAATCTTCCATGGATGAAACATCAGCAGCCACACCGAGACAAGTATATCCCAGTGCTTCAAATTCCTGCTGAACCCGTTGACAATCCTCACTTTTTCGGCTACTGATAACCACCTTGGCCCCTAATTCGGCGAAGGTCAATGCTATCTGGTGGCCAATACCTCTGGTAGACCCCGTAACAATTACAACTTTTCCCTGATAATCAATCATGATAGTGCCTCCAATTGTTCCTGGTTTGCGATTCCGCCAGTTGCCATATCTCGACTAATGCGTTTAACAAGTCCCTGAAGAACTTTCCCGGGACCAATTTCAACAATTTCATCAACGCCATCATTGACCATGTATTGAACCGTATCCTCCCAGAGGACAGGACTCTGGAGTTGGTCAATCAGATTGGTTTTGATTTTTTTGGGATCTGATGTGGGTTTAGCATCCACATTGGCGACGACTGGAACCCGAGCTTTTTTGAATTTTATTTTCTCTATGATGGCACTGAGATCCTCCTTGGCTGCTGCCATGAGAGGCGAGTGGAAAGCACCGCTCACATTCAGAGCCAGGGCCTTGCGAGCCCCTAAATTTTTAGCGATCTCCATGGCATAGTGTACAGCCACTGTTTCACCTGAAATGACAATCTGTCCAGGCGAATTATAGTTTGCCGGTTGGACGATACCACGTAAGGCGGCATGTTTGCACACTCTGAGGACATCTTCACGAGACATATTCAAAATGGCTGCCATGGTTCCAGTTTGATTTTCTCCAGCAGTTTGCATTCCCTCTGCGCGTACCTTCACGATAGCGAGAGCATCTTCAAAACTCAGCACACCAGCTGCAAATAGAGCGGAGAATTCACCAAGACTATGACCGGCTGTCATGGAAAATTCATAGGACTTTGGCAGGAGGGAAAAAAGAGCAGTTGACGCGACAAACAGGGCTGGCTGGGTCACCTTGGTTTCTGTCAAAGCTTCCAGGGGACCGTTAAAACTTACATCAGCTACATCAAAGCCAAGGATATCACTGGCTTGGGCATACATATCCTTTATCGATTGATGTTTGTCAAATATGTCCTGTCCCATTCCAACATATTGGGAGGCCTGTCCTGGAAATACGAGAGCGCGTTTCATGAATTACCCTTTCTTGCTAGGCCCATAGCGCAGTAAAATACTACCCCAGGTATACCCTGCACCAAATGCAGCAAACAGAACAAGGTCGCCATCTTTTATCCGCTTCTCACGGACCACCTCATCCAATCCAAGGGGAAGTGTAGCAGCGGTTGTATTGCCATATTTATCAATATTAAGCAAGACCTGTTCATCTTTGAAACCTGCTTTTCGTGCAGCAACATCGATGATACGTTTATTTGCCTGATGTGGAATAAAAATCCCTACATCCTCAGCAGTAAAATTGTTTTTTTCAAGAATTTCGACGCTGACATTAGCCATATCATTGGAGGCACGTTTAAAAACACTGCGTCCATCCTGATAGATATAATGTTCACGAGCATCGATAGTGGCATGGGTGGCAGGTTTCCTACTTCCACCTGCTTTCATATACAGGGCGTCGGCACCGCTACCGTCAATGCGCAGAATATCATCGATCATTCCATAGTTTTCATCTTCAGTGGGCTCGAGCAAGACTGCGCCGGCACCATCACCAAAAAGGATGCAGGTATTTCGATCCGTATAGTCCAGAATAGAGCTCATGGTATCCACTCCTACAACAATGACCTTTTTTGAGCCGGTCTGGATGAGGGAGGAACCTGATTTAAGTGCAAAGAGGAAACCTGAGCAGGCACCTGAAAGATCATAACCCCAGGCATTGGTGGCGCCGATTTTTTCCTGAATCAAAGCAGCAGTGGACGGAAAAAGCATGTCAGGAGTGACGGTTGCCACAATAATGGCATCAATCTCTTCAGCCTTGGTTCCAGTTTCAGCCAGAAGCTTGGTCACTGCACTCACACTCATATCAGAACTGGCTTCACCTTCAGCTACAACATGTCTTTCTTTAATGCCTGTACGACTGACGATCCATTCATCGTTGGTGTCCACCATTTTTTCCAAATCAAAATTTGTAATTATCTTTTTGGGTACATAGGAGGCGACTCCAGTTATTGCAGCTCTGATCATATACTTAGTTTCCTGAATAGTTAATGGTGGATGATTTGTTCGTCCAAATCCGTGTAGGTAATAGTGGATAAGGATTTTGTAATTTCCTGTTCGATGACCTCAATCAAATTCGATTTGATGAGGCTTTGGGCTTCAAAAAGAGCTGCCTTAATGGCTTTCTCATTTGAGGATCCGTGGGCTATGATGGAGATACCCTTGATGCCGAGTAAGGGTGAACCGCCATAATTGTTGGGGTCGAAAATACCCATCAGTTCGGTAAAGACTGGTTTGATTAGCCGGGCACCTAGAAGTCTGCTGGGACGATCTATTCTTTTCTTGATCATACTAAATAGAGTTTTGAATGTACTCTCAGCCAGCTTTAATGAGACGTTACCAGTAAATCCATCGGTAACAATAACATCAAATTTATCAAAAAAGATATCTCGGCCTTCAGCATAGCCCTTAAAGTTCAAGTTGGATTCTTCCAGAAGTCGCTTGGCCTCTTTGACCAAGGGGGTTCCTTTTTGAGATTCCTCCCCAATGCTCATGAGGGCAACTCTGGGCTCCTTGGTTTTGGTAACATTACGATGAACAATGCTGCCCATGATGCCGTATTGAAGTAAATTTTTTGGTTTGGCTTCAGCTGTTGCACCCACATCCAGCAAAAGGGTAGCACCTTCTTCGTGGGGCATAAAGGCTCCAACTGCAGGGCGATCGACTCCAGGGATGCGACCCAGTGAGAGGAGGGAATAGGTCATGATAGCACCAGTATTCCCGGCAGAGATAAAAGCGTCTGCTTCTTTTGACTTGACCATACCTATACCCACACGCATTGATGAATCTTTTTTTTCCTTGTAGGACCGGGTAGGGGATTCATCCATGCCAACCACCTGGGAGGCATGCTGAATATGTAATCGCGGACTTTCAAAAGATCTCTTTTGAAGTTCTTTGCGAATAAGGTCTTCCTTACCAACCAGGATGACTTCACCAATACTTTTGGGATCATTCAAATATTGAATAGCACCTTCTATATTGATAAAAGGGGCATTATCGCCCCCCATACTATCAACCACGATTTTCATTTTTGGAATCAAACTTCTTTAGGAATGGTAACCTGTTTTCCCTTGTAGTATCCACAATGGGGACATACTCGGTGTGGTAATTTTGGTTCGCTGCAGTTTGAGCAGGTGATAAGACCGGCAAGAGTTGCCTTCCAGTGTGTACGGCGTTTGTCTCTTTTGGCCCGTGAGGTTTTTCTTTTTGGTACAGCCACGAGTTAAATTCTCCTATTCATTGAACAAATCTTTAAGCTTAGCCCAGCGTTCATCCGGTACTTCATTTGCTTCGATACTTTTTTGCAGGTCTTGACCTGCTTTGCAATCAGGACCACATCGATGTGAAATAGGGATGACTAACAACACAGCATCATGGACAAGAGGATAGAGATCATATTCTGCCTGGTGAGCTGGAACGTGAAATATCTCATCTCCTTCATAAGACTCCAGGAACTTGGAATCAAAGGTGAGCATGACGTCAATTTCGCTCTCCAGGGTATCTTCAAACTCCTCCATGCCGGACTCACATATAAAGAGACCCGTGCAAGAAATCTTTCCGTGCAGATAAAAATTTTGACCCTGTCGGTCGATGCCTAACTTCAATTCAAACTGGAGTGGTTTCCACTCGATGCTTTCATCTTGTTGTAGTTGTGCTACGCTGTCAAAGATCTGCTCTGATTTGCCTCTCGGCAATGTGTTCAGTACTATCTTCATTGTCAAAGCCGCGCAATATAGATGGGAGTTATTCGCATGTCAAACGTTTAACTTATTGAGAAATCAGCAGCCTATCAGGGCTGCATCAGACCCTCAATCTCTTGAATAGTTTTAGGGATAGACTGGCTTAATACACGGTGTCCCTTTCGTGTTACCAGCACATCATCTTCAATACGTACACCAATATTCCACCATTTGGAATCCACGTCTTCTGACTCGCTAATATAGATTCCAGGTTCCACAGTGAGAACCATCCCGACTTTTAAGGGGTGCGCCTTGCCATCGTCACCCACCCATCCACCGACATCGTGGACATCCAGGCCCAACCAATGTGAGGTGCCGTGCATAAAAAATTTACGATAGGCTTTTTCCTGAATAAGATCGCCGGGATCGCCTTCGAGCAATCCAAGACCAACCAGCCCAGAAGTGATAAATGCAACAGCAGTGTTGTGAGGTTCCCTCCAGGAAACACCTGGCTTCACTTTTTCAATAGCTGCTAGCTGGGCATCAAGCACGAGTTGATAGATTGCACGCTGCTCAGGGCTGAATTTTCCGGAGATGGGGAGGGTTCGGCTGATATCAGCTGAATAGAAATTCCACTCAGCTCCAACATCCATCAATAAAAGATCTCCAGCAGTGAGTTCACCGCGGTTGTCTTCATAATGGAGGTATGTAGCGTTTTTGCCTGCTCCGACAATGGATGGGAACCCCAGACGTTCAGCTCCTCGTTTTGCGAAACCATATTCAACGGCAGCCTGCACCTCATACTCAAACTTCATGGTAGGAATCAGTGGCCAGACTTCCAGCAGTGATTGACGGGTCACATCAATAGCTTTTTCCAAAGATTGAATTTCACCAGGGGACTTAATGAGTCGATGTGATTTGAGTAGCGCAGATGCTTCCTGCAGCAGGCTGGGATGGCTGCTGATGGATTCAAGTTTTTCCGCAAACTCATGCTCAAAAACAGGGTCGCTGCCATAAGAAATAACAAGTCGTTCATAGCCCTTGATCAGTTTCCCCAGATGGGTATAAAAATCCCCATAATCATATGCTTGATCAACGTCAGGGAGAGCGATGGCTTCATCAATTCCAGCTTTGGGACCGGTCCACACCTCCTTTTTTAAATTTCGAGGTGTGACAAACAGTGAAACCTCGGCGCTATCCTCTGGGTTTGCTTGTGGGGTAAGGACCAATATTCCCCCCTTAAGAGGCCAGCCTGTCAAATAAATGAAATCTGAGTCCTGTCGATAGGGATGTTCAACATGATGATTACGATCGGTCTGTGGGGCAGTATGAAAAATAGCACAGGCGTTAAGTCCCCGCAATTCTTCAAGAAAAATGGCTCTGCGTCTGGCGAACTCATCAGCAGGGAGATTATCCTTTTTTGACATGCTGCTGGCAGTTGCTCCGCATAACAGAACAAGCAGGAGGGGGATAATCAATTTTATTCTGGGGGGCATTAAGATATCCTTATTCAATAATTCGGTACTGAGAGCGGGCAACTTTGACAGGTACCGCATTAAAGTGCCACCATTCTATGGAGATAGCCTGAAAGCCAGCTTGAGTCATCACTTCTCTTAAGAGAAGACGGTTGTCTATCTGCTCCTGAGTCAGTTTTTTTTCTTTCAGGAATGAAGCTTCATGACGTGGTTGAGCCAGTTTGCCAAAATAGTCAAATGCAGTTCCCATATCCAATGGGACCCCATCGTTAGTGGCAATGGTAAGATCCACAGCAGAACCAAAGTTATGGACGGACCCTCTGTCTGGATTGGCCACATAGTCCTCAGATGGTGTATTCACCACGAGAGCCCACATCTTTCGCTGAATGGAGCGAGGGCGGGCTCCATCATAAACCAAAAGGGTTAATTCAGGGTGTGATTTCTTGAGTGAGTCCTGGGCTTGTTTAAGCATGGCTGCAGCCTTGGGCTGGAGATAGCAATTTTCTAATTCTCCATAGGTATCCACTGAAAGAAAATTGTCTGATGTGGAGTATTTCAACTCAACCAGGATATCTGGAGCCAACGTGTGGATGTTTACCAGTCCCTGTTTTTGTAGTTGTTCTTCCAATGATATTTCCTGACCTGCAAACAGGTGGAAAAAGCAAATGAGAACAACCAGGGGTATGTATGTAAATCGATTTTTCATGGCTTCAAGATAGTGTAATCTCTCCCATTCTGAAAGTTTCGAACTCGAAGCGGATTTTTTGTACAGGCATCAGCGAAACGCATATCAATAAACCGATAGGGTAGATGGGCATCTCGCTCTTTATGTATCCCCAGTCTGGTTGTTTGGATAATATTTTCAGGGGAGTATGCATCATCCCAGAGCTCAAGATGGTGTGGTTTCAATTGCTGAGCATCCCAATCTGAAACCTTGATATTAAGGGATTTGCATAACAAGGTTTGACCGGCACATAGTCTGGCCAGGGAACGTTTGCTGCCATCTCGGTTGGGATTGTTATTCTGCATGGACAGGATTGACGCGGGATCATCAGTATATCTGGCGACAGGATACCCAGATTTAATGAGTACGGCGTTGCCATCACCCAGACAGGAAAAATTGAGCGAATCCCCTCCTCTGGCATAATACATATATATAGTCCCTGGGGACATGAAGAGTGCTTTTCGCTTATGGGTGTAACCCAGGGAGGAATGACTAGCCTTTTCTCGGCGATAATATGCTTCGGTTTCGATAATTCTGGCCATCAGCCATTGAGTACCAGAATTCACTGCAATGACCTTCCCCAGAAGTGATTGAGCCACAAGAAGCGGCTCTCGCTCAAAAAAAGTCGCTGATATTTGGGCAGGTTGTTTATGCTTTAGGTATTCCACTGTTCCAATATTCACTCAAATATAGACCAACCAAATGATTCTATGCCTGAGACATTGTATAAATATTACTATTTTGGTCACTCTCAGTTGCGAGAATGTCTTCTCGAAATTCAGAGGGAAATCACGAAACAACTATATTCCCTTCAAAATATTGAACAAAATCAGTTGATGTGAAGCACGTTTATTAATTTACTACGACATTTTATGTTGGTACTGCTCTACATAATTGACTCAAATGAGAGTCATTAGCAGTTAGCCCATCCTTTTGGCACACCCTTTGTAAATACCGTATTTCAGAATACAGAAAAATTAATGAGCATAATTCCAAATACTGAGTCAGCAGCCGAATCTTCCCAGGGTGAAGTGTATCATACACCACGGGAGGTTGCCCAACGGTTGAACCTTTCAGTTGAAAGCCTCCGCTTGTATGAACGTGAGGGTTTGATCGTTCCACACAAGTTGGACTCAGGTCACAGACGTTATACTGATTCTGATATTGAATGGATTGTTTGTATCCAAAAACAGATTCATGAAAACAAACTGAATTTTGCAGGCATTCGCTACATCCTATCTATGCTGCCTTGTCATGAGATGAAGCCCTGTTGCCTGGAAGACTATAAAACGTGTCCTGCTGGAGACAGAAGTTGTAGACCCTGCTGGGATTTTGATAATACACCTTGTCGAACCAACGGAGAAAATTGTAGAACCTGTGTGGTTTACCAACAGGTCCTCAATGTTGAAAATCTAAAAAAAATATTATCGGTGAAATTCAAATGCGATTAATACAAAAATTATGGATTGCTACACTGCTTGTGTGGAGTTTTTCATTTTTAAGTTGTGATGCTATCAATCCTACCAGCGATGGAGATTTGACGGATTATACCTGTGAAGGTTGCCATACAAATCGAGCGGCTCTGACAAATATAATTGATGCGTTGAATCTGGAACCACATGAGGAAGAAGCTGAGGCACCTGGCTGAGGTGGCGGAGCGGTGCCGTTGGCACTCACGGATAAAGTTTTAATCAGAATCAACGCCACACGTGGTGTGAACTCATTTTCTGATATTGATCCCATTCATGCCGCCATTGGTTGTGCAGGTTGTCATGGTGGATCTTCATTGGTTGATGCAAAAGATGATACCTCAGCATTTCGCGAGGCTCACACGGGGATGATGCGCGATCCTTCTGCAATTGGTGAACTGGGATGTAGTGGCGGAAGCTGTCACGCAGGCATTGTCGCTCGCAACGAAACCAGCATGCATAGCAATCTCTGGGGTGAAAAAGCACATGTAGCCCTGAGAAATGGGTACGAATCATTTGAAGCATGTCCCTCCGAGATTAAAGATGGCTTTGCCAAAGATTGCAATAGCTGTCACACGACCTGTGGACAGTGTCACATCAGCCGTCCCCATGCTGCTGGCGGTGGTTTTCTTGAGCAACGAGTGGGATATAGCCACAAATTTTTAGCTACACCCAGTGAAGAAAACGTCTGTACGGCCTGTCACGGATCTCGTGTAGGAGATGATTGGAATGCCAACCAGGAACGTGTTCCAGGTAATGTACCTGATGTTCACAATGATTATGGCTATACCTGTCTGGATTGTCATACGGAAGATATGCATGGTGAAGGTGAGAGCGATGCTGAATACACCTCTCGCTATCAAGTAGCTGATTTGCCCGAATGTATTGACTGCCATCAAATCGACAGGGATGACAATGCTTATCACCGCATGCACTGGCCCAATGCAGATGCCTCTGATGGACCAGATCTGGCATGTTTTGTCTGTCATTCACAACAATATAATAATTGTAACACCTGTCATGCTGGTACCTGGAAAAGCGAGTACAATGAACACAATACAGATGAGTATCGTGTTTATCCCCAGTTCAAAATTGGGCGCAATCCCTATTATGGTGATGCGGGTCATCCTCATACTGAATCAGCCTGGATCACGGTGAGACACGTACCGGTGTCTCCAGATGCGTATATAAACTGGAATGTTGCTTCCTGGGATTTACAGGATTTATCTGAGACAAAAGATATGGAGACCTGGAAATATACCAGTCCACATAATATTCAACGCTGGACCGAAAGAACTTTAGTTGATACTGCCTGGGCAAATAATTCAAACCAGGATTATACAACGGATGATTGCTATACAAGTTGCCACATGCATGGTGATGTAGGAGCCTATACAGCAGTCAATGATGCGCTTTATTTAATAGATGAAAACATGGAGAACGATATTACCAATGATGATTTGAGTGATGAGATTCCCTTCAACACACTTACGAGTTTGGGAGATCAGTCAAATGGTAGTTATTGTAATGCATGTCATTAGTAAATAGTCAAATAAAAACAAGTTAACTAAGCCACGAGGAGGTAAGATGAAACTTGATTGGAGACTAGTATTGGTATTGGTGTTGTCACTAGGACTTATGGTAAGTTGTGAGGACACTGATGATGAAGAAACAGCCACGGCATTTGAAACATTGACCACATATATGGCCGATAATTCATATGATGCAGATGTGGTGGTAAGCGGATGGACTATGGCAGCTTCCGCACTTACTGGAAACGAAGCTAACTACTTTATTTTGGACATCCGTTCTGCGGAAAAATACGCTGAAGGTCATATTCCTATGGCTGTCAACTGTCCTGTATTTGCCGATGTTCTCACGACTGTCGAGGCCCAAAACACCTCTGATCTTCCAGTGGTAGTGGCCTGTTATAGCGGTCAATCAGCAGCCCATGCTGTTGTTGCACTACGCTTGAGTGGATATACAGATGCAAAATCACTTCTGTTCGGTATGAGTAGCTGGGCCATGCAGTTTGATAGCTGGTCAGGCAATGTTGCCAGTATTGCTGTAGGTAATGCCAACTGGTCAACTGCTGCTGCACCTGCCCTGCTTTCAGGTATGGATGATCCAGTGATTGACACTGATCTCACAGATGGCGCTGCCATTCTTGCAGAACGTGTTGATGCCATTCTTGCTGGTTTTAAGGGAACACCCTCTGCAACAATCCTGGCAACACCTGAAAACTATCAGATCATTAACTACTGGGGATTGACAGACTACGACCATTATGGTCATATTGCAGGTGCCTATCAGGTTACTCCTGGAACACTGACAATTGCCAATGATGGTCTTGACATGCTTGATCCTTCACAGACAATCGTTACCTATTGTTGGACCGGTCAGACATCATCCATGATGACAGCCTGGTTGACAGCAGTCGGTTATGATGCTACCAGCTTAAAGTTTGGTGCAAATTCAATGATCTATTCAGCACTCGAAAGCCACAAATGGGCTGCTTTGACTGCTGACTTACCAATGGAATAGTTTATATTCATTGAACCAATTTGAATAAAACATATTCATATCGTTTTAATAGAGGGGGCCGAATTCTATTCGGCTCCCTTTTGTTGACCAGCTTTCTCTTTGGGCAGCTCACATTTCCAGGTGTTAAAAATCCACACGGGAGCAAAGACTGCTCTTTTTGTCATACTGAATCACTTGGAGCAAACGCTGCAAATCTAAAAAAAGATATTTGTGTTCAGTGCCATTCTGCTGTCGCAGTAAATGACCTGATCCATCCGCTTCAAAACGTCAACCCCAAGTCAAAAAAGGTGTCCATCTCCACTAATTTTAAGCTGGATACCGATGGAAGTCTGGGGTGTCTGACCTGTCACCAGGTCGCCTGCAAAATTGATCGCTCGAACCGAACCTTTTTAAGGGGTGGTCCCTATAAGCGAGAAATTGATTTTTGCTACAATTGTCACAGCAAATCTGACTATAAGAAAATGAATCCCCATAAACAGGTTCAAGCCGATGGCAGTATCAACAATTCAACCTGTTTGCAGTGTCATGCAAAGCAACCCAGCAAGGATGATCATCCCACCATTGCCAGAGAGATGCAGTTGGATATGGCTGCCACCTGCAACAAGTGCCATTCTCTCCATTCTCACGAACAGAATCATCAGGGTAAAAATATTGAATTATCCAAAAAAGCGACAGTAAAACGCTTTAAGGAAACACAAAAAAAATTCGGGCTGATTTTGCCCCTTTCAGCGGATAATCTTATACAGTGTAATACTTGTCACTATACTCACAACCGGGGGACCCTTGCAGCCGATCAGGTGATTTACGAGGGTGACGGAGAAAACCAGCGTTTTTTACGCCTATCAAAAGAGAAATTGTGCTATGCCTGCCACGATCTATAGACCTTCCACATTGCTAGTGTTGATTCTGTCCCTGCTGACTGCCAGTTCGGTGACGGCTCAACAGGCCGATGCTGAAAACTGCAATTTATGTCATGGGCTGGCTCTGTTGGGAATTGCTACACCAGCAGACGGACTACGAAGCTTCGAAATTGCCTCGGATGCTTACAGCCATTCAACGCACAGAAATGTTATCTGCAGAGATTGTCACACGGATATCAACGTCTTTCCACACCCTGAACAAGTGGCTAAAGTTCAATGCTATAAATCCTGTCACATTACAAAACCATTTGCTCTTACTGGTTACTCACATGCTGAGCAGGCAGATGCACATGCTATCAGTGCCCATGGTTCCAATCCTGAATATTCCGATGAAAAAAATGCGGCCAAACCTGATTGTAAATACTGCCACTCAAATACATTTCGGAATGTTATCAATAATGCAGCACTACAAGAAAGTAGTCAGCATTGTGCCCGATGCCATGAAGGGGCGGGTCTTGCAGGTGTGATTCTGCATGTGAGTTCCCATTCTGGTCACAGGACTGCTCAAGCCTCTATCAATGTCGTAGAATTGTGTTCATCCTGCCACGCTGATCAGGGCCATATGAAACAATTTGACGTCAACCTGACTCAGGTTGGTGGTTATGAAAGACACTTCCATGGTAAAGCGCTGAAACGCGGTCTGGATGAGGTTGCCAATTGCATGGATTGTCACCGCAACCATTTAAACCTTCCTGCAGACGACCCGAACTCAAGTATTCACCCCAATAATATTCAACAAACTTGTAGTGCAAACAGCTATTGTCATTCCAATGTATCCAGCAAGTTTGCTGCGTCTGCAATTCACTCAGAACCGACATCTCAAAACAATCCCATCCTTTTCTATGTAGAATGGGGATTCATAATATTAACCGCTGGTACCATGGCCTTGCTCTTTGCTCACATTTTCCTCGATTTTGGACGCTGGCTCGGTGATATCTGGATGCGGAGGAAGGGAAAATGAGTCAAGACTATACACGTTTTACTCTCAGTCAGCGTTTACAACACATTTTCATGTTTGTACCTTTTATCATATTGGTTCTGACCGGATTCCCCATCAAGTTTCCTGAAAGCGAATTTTGGAGTTTCGTCATGTCAGCCGCTGGAGGGATTGAAAATACCCGTATTGTTCACCGGTTCGCTGCAGCAGTCATGATTCTTGATTTTGCCTTTCATATTCTTTATGTCGGCTATAATCTCTTCAAAAATAGACCCTCTCTCGCTGAAATGCATCTCCTACCCAATGGAAGAGATGGCAGGAACATCAAAGAGAACTTGAAGTACTTTCTATTTCTGTCTGATGAGCGTCCAAGATTTCACAAATTCTCATATATTGAGAAATTTGATTACTGGGCGGTGTTCTGGGGTATGTTTATCATGGCAGGAAGCGGAATCATATTGTGGTTCCCCGTACTATTCAGCAAATTTTTACCAGGTATTGTGATTCAGATCGCCTACATCGCCCACAGCGATGAAGCCATGTTGGCACTCTTAGCCATCATAATCTGGCATTTTTATAATGTCCATTTCAACCCGCGCATCTGGCCTGCAAATAAGGTCTGGTACAAAGGAACCTTGTCTGAAGAAGAGATGGAATATGAGCATCCCCTCGAGCTGGAGGAAATCAAAGCCAGAGAGGAGGCTTCAAAATGAAAACAATGTTGAAGGTTTTTTATGGTTTTCTGGCTCTCGTCCTGGGAACCCTTATTTCCGTCACCCTCATCAAGGCAGTTGTTTCCCATGATACTCCTCATGAAACCGAAGTCCTCTCTGAATCCCGTTTCCCAGACTATGTGGAGCAGCTCAACAACTATTATGATAGTTACGAGAATCGTCAGAGTCATTTTCATCGAACAACAGAACGCTATTTTCTACCCATGGAGCAGCAGGAGAATTGTCTGAACTGCCATTCGCTCTGGCCCCATAAAAAAGACTTGAGAACACGGGCTTTCAACAACCAACACTCAAGATATATGTCATGCATGAGCTGTCATATGAACGAAAAGTCTGGTCGACCCATAAAATTTGAATGGTATGATTTTGGTGTGGATAATTCCATCACTCGACAGGGCCCCTTTGGATTGACCCGGGATGGCGATGGCCAGCTATCCGGGACAGAAAACTTCATTAGTAAAATTCTTCCTGTGATTTATGATGGTAATATTCAAAGCAGAATTTTCACCCCCTACAGCACAGAAAAATTGATGGAATACCGCAAATCAGTTGACGCCGGTAAGCTTGTAGATGAAATCCAGGTAAGAAACGAGGCCGAAGCCCTGGTAGGGGAAGTAGCGCTCACCTGTTCCAAATGCCATTCTGAATCGTCACCATTTCCCTGGGAACCCTTAGGGTTTAAAGGTGAAAGATTAAATGAAATGCGTCACTCAGCTGTTGTAGGAATGGTTGAAAAATATGAATCATTCTATTTCCCACCGGTCTTCGAGTAGTAAAAGATTTCGAGAAAATCCATGAGAGCAAACAAACTTCTAGTCGTTTTTCTGATTACCTGCTCTTGCCTGGTCCAGGCTCTTGAAGCTCAGGATATAAGCTTCTCATCTGTCCGAGTTATTGAATCTAACTTTAGCTTCCCCAGCGATATCTGCGGTAATGATAAGGGTGATGTATTTGTGTTGGACGGCATGAATGATCGAGTGGTTCAACTCAAAGCAAGTGGTGAGCTGGTTGTAATCAAACCACAAAGAGAATCTATTTTCAAAGCAGTTGGAATCGCCTGGATTAATGATGCGCTGTGGATTGCAGATACACCCCGTTCACGGCTACTGAAAATGGGGATGGACGGACGGATTAGCCAGGTTGTCAAGCTTGATCATCAAACTGAACCCGTTGACGTCATTAGCATGGATGACAATATGGTGGTGACAGATCGCCGCAATCATACTATCACAGTTCTGGATAATAATTTTAAAGAAAAATATTACTGGGGAAAAAGAGGGGACAAGGTTGGTGAATTTATCAATCCAGGTTTCCTGGCCGCTGGACCTGAAAATAGAATCATTATCGGAGACATCCTCAACCGCAGAGTTGTTTCATTCTCACCCAGTGGTCGCTACCCACAATTCATTGCCAAACAAGGCGTTGAAAAAGGACAAATATTCAGACCCAAAGGGGTTGCCCTGGATTCAAAAAACCGGGTGTGGGTGGCTGATGGATACACAGGAGCGATTCAAGCCTTTTCCATCTCTGGAAAATATTTAGGTATCGCCACCAACGATGGGAAAAAGCTCGCCTTATCTGCTCCCATGGGGGTCTATATTGATAAACAAGACCGTCTGTGGGTCGTGGAGTCATTCGCCAGTAAAGTTAGCGTTTGGCGGATCAAATGATGAACAGTCTGAAAAGATTATTCATCTCGCTTGTTGTCCTGGCACTGTGCAATACTTTTGCCCTTGGTCAACACAATCCAGATGGCCGCAAAGTGAGCCTCGATTGTGTCACCTGTCATGTCACCTGGCATGTCAATATTGATCCTGAAAAATCATTACTTCCCAAAATAGATGCACCCATTCAGATTCAAGGTATGCCTGCTCGCATTCCCATGGCAGCAATGTGTTTTACCTGCCACGATGGAACGGTGATGGATTCGCGCCAGATATTCTCTTCTGGGAATCATCAGGGGAACATGGATGTGAAGCATGCCGATATCAAAGATTTACCCCTTGATAAACATGGCAAGATTTACTGTGGCACCTGCCACACACCCCACAGCTTGAAACCCACTCGTCCTGGTGGTCTGGCACCCTTCCTGCGGAAGGCTAAAATAAATTCTGATTTATGTCTCAACTGTCACTCAAATCAGGCTCAAAATCATAAAAACCATCCAATAAAAGTGAAAGTCTCTCCAAATAACACAATGCCAAAGAGTACGTTTTGGGGTAAAGACGGTACTATGGAATGCATGACCTGTCACCCGATTCATGGGAAAGAACCTGTGAATGGTGTGGTAGGCAAGGATCGCAGCAAACTCTGCTCCTCTTGTCATGAAGCCTATTTCAACGTTAAGCTCACTGATCATGATCTTGCCAGCTCCTTGAAAAATAAAACAGGCAATATGGGACCAGATTTCAGGGGAAATGACCCATGTGCTGCTTGCCATGTGAGCCACAATGGTAAAGCCGAGCATATGTGGGCCATGGCAATTGATCCGAAAGCAGGTGAGAATGCCTACTGTGTTGGATGTCATAGTAATAATGGATTAGGCAAGCAAAAAGTATTTACCCACGCAGGTCACCCCGTATCAAATATCAAATTAGGAAAAAATATTCCAGCATTGGGAATCAAAGCTGGCGACAAATTGCTTTGCAAATCTTGTCACGATCCACATCAATGGGAATTTTCCAACAAGCATGCCGTGAATGCCGGCAATGAAGAGGGTACTGAATATACTTCTTTCCTGCGCTTGCCTGATGATGCCCAGGGTCAGTTGTGTGTGACTTGTCACGCCAGCCAGTCGAGCATGTTTAATTCTGACCACAGTGTAGCGCGTGAAGGTTTCCAACAGTTATTCAGAGAATCAAATACCTTGCATGGTCAATGCACCGTTTGTCATGGGGCTCATACAGATGCTCTGGCAGGATCAACGGAAGATGATCCATACACCGTTCTCTGCATGCGCTGTCATGATGGCCAACACTTTGCAACTTCAGTGGTTCATAACAACCATCCCATTGGCGTGCCTTTTACATCAAAAAGCAAGCTTCGTGGCTACAAAAAAGATGGACAAACCTTACTTAGCTGTAACACCTGTCATGACCCCCACAAATGGGGTAAAACAGTTGAGACTTCCCGGACAGTGGATTTGAAGGGAGATGATAGAAATTCATTTCTAACCATTTCAAACTGGCCCGAACCAAAACTCTGCCTTGACTGTCATCCTGAACAGGAAACTATTTTGAATACAGATCATGATTTGACTGAAGCAGACAGGAGTGCCTGTAGTCTTTGCCATGCGCCTCATAATGCTGAGACGCAATATGGCATTCTGGCAAAATGGGGCGATGCTCCTGGTGCAAGTTTTAATGAAAAACATTGTTTCAGTTGTCATAATGAACAGGGTTCAGCCTCAGCCAAGGTGGTTGAAGGGTACAGCCATCCACGTGAATTTGGCATTCTGACACCGCCGGCACGAGGAACGGGAGTTTGGTTGGACTTCCCCCTCTTTACCGAAGCTGGTCCCAGTATGACCGTTGGACACATCGATTGCTTTACCTGTCACAATCCCCATTCCTGGTCTTATAAACCGGAGTTTCAAAAGTTGGGATTGGGAAGCAAGGGAGGCGATGATGGCCAGGAAGGCAATGACCTCACATCATTCTTACGCAACCCCAGCCAGCTTACCCTTTGTACTGATTGCCACGGCGAAAGCACATTATGGAAATACAACTACTACCATGATCCAGTTAAGAGAAAGAGATACTAAGATGAGAGTCATCAGATCTTCTAAAACTCGCTTAACAGCTATGTCACTTATAATGGTGATCTTCATGTCTGGACTTGTTGGCTGTGCTTCTAGCAGCAAGCTAGGTGAGAGCTTGAATTACCCGGCTGATGTGCCACAGCCCTATCTAACCCTGGAACAGGTTATTGAGGGAGCTCAGGATACACCTGCAGGCCTGTTCAGTCGTTTTCTGGGTATGATTGTGGGACCAGAGAGAAAATTTACCCTGAATCAACCAACCGACATGGTTGTGGATCAAAAAGGACGTCTGCTCATTGTTGAGTCTGAATCTGGCTTTATCTCTATCTATACTGAAGTAGACGGGGAATGGCTGAACAGTGGAAGAGTTCATCTGCCTGAGATTCTACATCCCACGTCCATTGCAGCGGGTCCAAATAATATTTTTGTCAGTGATTTGATGGGTGGCAATGTGCATATCCTTGATTATGAGTTTAATCTGTTAGGGACCATGAATCATTCTGATATGCAAAGACCGGGAGGTCTCTGCTACGATGCACATTCCAATCGGTTACTCATAGCCGATCCGCCAGCCCATAGAATCTTCATTTTTTCTCCTGGGGGTGAATATCTAGCTCAGGTGGGACGGGTTGGACATACCAAGGGTCTTTTACAGAGTCCCATTGCCATCACAGTTGATGCAGCCAATGGTAATATTTATGTACTGGATGGGATGGCTAGGAAGGTTAAACACTATGATCCCGATTTTAATTTCATAGGCAGTTTTGGTGAATATGATCAGGTGCCCGGCAGTTTTGCATTTCCAAAGGGTATTGCGATTGCAGTAGATGGTACTTTATTTGTCGGCGATGCTGCTTTTGGCAACATCCAAATGTTTGATCCTGCTGGCGCTCTGCTTTTCTATTTCGGCGAAACAGGAGCAGGGGCGGGTCAATTTCTGATGCCACGCAATTTATTTATTGATCATGAGCAGCGTTTGTTTGTTGCAGATCCATTTAATAACAGGGTGCAAATATTTCGTTATTTCGCACAGGACTGAGCGGGGACATGAAACTTAATTATACACATCAGACAACACCTCCCATGAGATTAATGGTGATAGGTGTTATCAGTATTGTTTTGCTTGGCTGTCAGGTATTCGCACTTGATTTGACAAGTATGGGTAGAGTTGAAAGTCGAGTTGGAATACTCTCGAATGATGCTGGGGCCGATAACAATTTAGTCCACATGGAACGCATTAACTGGGGCATCCAGCAGCAATTTAATTATCTGGATTTTAACTATAGTTTAACTGGCGGAGGAATCCTCAGAGGATCCTCTCAACTTGAAATGACGGAATTTGTTCCTGAGTTCCAAGCCAAAGCACAACTTCAGCCATCTCGAAAAACCACCATTGAGATGTTCAGCTATTCTCAATTGAGAAATCCCATGCAGATTGCTCAGGATAGCCTCCAGCATAGGGAGCAGGTCAGTGGGCTTCAATTTCGTTCCAGCCTCCCCAATAACGGACGATTACTTCTAGCCTATGGATTCAGAAATTCCAAACGAGACACCAACACAATAGACCACCAATTTGCTAAACTTCATCTCGAACAAAAACTCCTGGGGTTACAGTTCCGTTTTCGTGGCGAAAAAGATTTGATCAACAATGAGGTTACAAGCGGGGACGACGACAGATCCAACATGTCCATTCAGTGGTACGGCAGCCTTTCAAAGGGCTTAAACTGGACAGCAATAAATTCCGTGTATAATTATGGCGGAAATGCCTATTGGCGTGTTTACCAGCGTGTAAACTATCAATTATCCAACCGTTCCACTGTCTGGGCACACTTCAACAATCAGCAGGCAGCCTATCGTGGTAGCTATCTCAACACACAAACTTATGATGTCGATTACAGATGGAAAAAAAGTGAGACCATGGCCTTTCAACTGCTTACCGAGGGGAGTAAGGTCAAACCGATTAGCGGGGATCCCCAATTCCATTGGAGAGCTTATCTGGCCGGAGTGCATTGGCGTCTTGGCAACCGGTCTACTGCTCTGGGTGTGTTCCAGTTTGGATATAAGGAATCATACCGATTTGGATCCGGTCTTGATATGCGCTTTGAATTAGAGGAACGTATCCCGCTTTTACAGAATCGAAAATTACGTGTTGGCGTAAGTGATCATTCAGAAGGTGAAATATTTATTGGGCAGGATGGCGTAAGCGAGGATCCACAATATGATATTGACCATCGATTGGATTTAACCGTTGATCTGTGGCCGGGTCAAAAAGTTCAAGTCGCCAACACCTTCGGGCTATTGAATCATTTTGGAACGGATCTCGATTTTTCAGAGGATACCTTGCGCAATGCCATCACACACAACATTCAATTTAAATACGTAAAACGCAAGCTGAGAGCCTCTCTGGATCATCTGGCTATAAGTGATCTGGGTGACGAGAGTGATTTACGTCTTCACATGAATACACGCCTCACCTATCATATGTCTCCTGGCAGTAGTTTGAATTTGATCAGCATGTATCGTTATCAATCTGAAATCTATCCTGACTATCTCTGGCTTAATTCATTTATAAAAGTGAATATGCACTATTTCAATTGGGCACTTGAAGTTCAAGCTCAGGGTAAACCCGATACCATATTTGATGAAAAATTCTCAGTATGGATGCGTTTTGTGAGGCAACTATGATCAAGCTAAAATTTATTCCAATTCTTTGTGTACTAGCCGTGTCCCTAATGGGTCAAGGGCTTGAGGATCTGCGGAGTAAGAGTAAGATTGCAGCAACTCCCCATAACCTGATGATGAATAAAAATGGGCTCATGCTGGATAGTGTTCTTGTTGATTTCTCCCTGTGTCGTTCATGTCATGTGCCCAATAAGGCTACTGCTGTTGAACCCCTGTGGTATCGAAAGATCTCAATTCCAAGATTCGATATA